>JAEIGA010010078.1_pt1 | contig 14320 bp, 10 predicted proteins | sample 9270691 | NCBI WGS metagenome assembly JAEIGA01 (sample SAMN17057246, study PRJNA624740) | gut metagenome | biome: biome; isolation source: fecal sample | host: Bos grunniens | place: China: Xizang | collected 2019 | reverse complement strand
TATTATTCCAAGAGGGCATACTTTATATATATAAAAATATAAGCTGCATAAAAACAACAAAACATTTGCAATAAACATCGCATAGTTGTACTTTTGCAGTAAACATCACACAAAAAGGAAATCTATGATTAAACTATATGTAATGGAAAGTTGCCCTGACTGCATTGAAGCCAAGGCCCTATTTAGCGATAATCCTGAATACGAGTTGATAGACATAGGCAAGCAAGCACGCCACCTGAAAGAGTTTCTTTCTCTGCGCGATCATCACCCCGCATTCTCCAAAGTACGCGAACGAGGAAACATAGGCATTCCCTGTTTCGTAAAGGAAGATGGTTCGGTGGCCATATCACTCAAGAACTACGAAACAGCACGCTTTACAGATGCCAAGCCCACCTATACTCAAAATGACTCATGCTCTTTAGACGGAACCGGATGCTAAGCCCCCTCCTAACAAGCCGAATAAAAGTCTAACGAGTTCTTCGCAAACGTATGCGTAGTTAACAAATCTATTTGTTTTTTATTCCACGTATACAAATTTGCTTATTCGAACGCTTATTTGTATCTTTGCTTCGCAAAGTGAACACAAAGACAAAACGCTACATACAGTTAGTGCTATGCGTTGCTACGATGCTCGTCATTGGCACCTCCATGCTGCTGAATTCGCCCAAAGTACAGCGGAAGATGTCTGCTACCATAGCCTCAGAGCTGGAGAACCACATCGGTACGCGTGTAGAGATAGGTGGCGTCCACTGGTTATTCCCGAACGACATTGTCGTCGACAGCCTCTCCATTGATGACCAAGAAGGAGAAAAGCTGTTTTCTGCAAGGCGCATAGCAGCCAAAATGGAGTGGAAGCCACTCATCAGCAAACGACAGATATCAATACGCAACATACGCATATTTCATCCGAAACTGGCCATATACAGAGAACACAGTGAGGGAGAAACAAATTACCAATTCCTCGCTGATGCTTTCGCCGCCAAAGAAAAAAGAAAAAAAACGACAAAGCTAAACTTGCGCATCAACTCACTTCTCATCAAACATGCAGATTTCAGGTATGATATATTGTCTGCCAAGAAGCAACCGGGCAAGCTATGTCCGGACCACATCTGCATCGAAGACCTATCGGCACACCTGTCACTCAAGGCTCTTACAGGAGACTCCATCAGCCTCATGATGAGAGAGCTAAACTTCAAGGAACAATCAGGAATGAGGGTTAATGACCTCTATTTCCGCCTCGTAGGAAACCGCCAAGGAGCGACTTTAGCAAACTTTCACCTCGAACTCCCCCACTCCACCCTACTGCTCGACACATTGTGGGCAAGCTACTCACCCCACAACTTCACTGAGAGTCTCATTATAAAAGGGGCCATACTTCCATCACGCATCACTCCGTCAGACCTCGGAGCATTGGTCCCATCCGTAAAGGGATTTACCGAACGCATACACCTCAGCGGTGAAGCAATAGGCAGTAAGGAACGTATAAACATCAGGCATATAGCACTGCACACGCACAACAAGGACTTGACCCTGCAGGCTCACGCCACAGCACATCTCGGGCATAGTCTCGAGTTCGAACTCGGCACACTCAACGTGACTCCTAACGTCTGGGACCTATTAGCAGAGCAATTGCCTCAAGCATATGCCTATATCCCCACAGAGGTTACCCGCATTGGCAACATCGCAGCTAACGGAAGCGTCTCATTAAGCCATACAGACAGCCATGTAAATATAGAGGCACGCACAGATGCAGGAACACTAAATGTATTAGCCAACATTGACGGGGCAGAACATTACAACGCTTCTGTAAACGGCACAGACATCAACATTGCACGTATCATACCCACAAGTCCTCTCACACAAACCAACATAGCTCTACAAACAACTGGAACATACGACAAACAAGCCCCTAAAAGTACACTTCCTCTGAGAGGCACCGTCACTGGCACCGCTACCGACATTGAAATAAACGCATACACCTACAAAAAACTTGCGCTCAATGGCAGCTATACCCCCAACCAATACGAGGGTTCCGCAACACTCGATGACCCCAATGGATCCATCATCTTAGATGCCACTTATACCCGTTCAGGACGAGTACCCTCATATCAGCTAAAAGTCAAAGCCGACAGTCTTAACTTGCATGCCATGAACCTCATAAGCATACATCAGGATAAAAGCTTCAGTTTCAAGATGAATAGCGACATACATGGTCACAGCCTTAATCATCTGACGGGAAAAGTGAGCATAGACAGTCTCACGCTGCACGATCCTGAAGGCGACTACCTTGTACGCCAAATAGCATTATACTCAAGCGACCCACGGCAGAAGGCCCTATCACTACAATCGGATTTCATCAATGGATCCATAAATGGAAGCTTCGACTACAAATCGCTACGTAACAGCTTGATAGCGCACTCACACAACTATCTACCTGTACTCTGCCATAAGCTTAAACACGACAATGCCACCACACAGAACCAGTGTGCAGCCAATTTCGAAATCAGAGACACACGCCCTCTGCAAAAATTCCTCCTGCTACCCATAGCAAACACTAAGGCCATAAACATACGAGGATATTTGTACGACCACACAAAAGAAATAGGATTATCAGTGTTGGCCCCATCACTGATGTACAACGAGAATGAGATAAACAATCTGAGCATACTTTGCGACAACAGCCATGACGGATTCAGCATCAACGCTGGAGCTATCATTGCCAACCGCGAAGGTGTCAACCATTCAGCAAGCCTCATAGCAAATGCTCATGACGACAACATCAATCTCGGCATCACATGGAACAGTTCACCCGAGCATTTCTTCGAGGGTTCTCTCTATGCCAATGCACATTTCGACTATACTGACGAAGAAGACTTGCGTATAACCATCGAAAGCGACAGTTCACAAGCCATCATCAATCATTCTGCATGGGACTTAACTCCATTCAAAGCGATTATCACTCCTCAGCAGACAGCTATACATAACTTCTTTTTCGAAAAAGACAGCACCCAATACCTGAAGATAGACGGTAATATAGCGAACACGACAACCGACACATTACAAGTCGAATTAAGAAATATCGACCTCAGCTACCTGCTCTCGTTAGCCCAGCTCAAAGGCATCGACTTCGGAGGCAACATCAACGGACATATAAAAGCTGCCAACCTGTATGCCTCAAATCCCTATCTTGACGCCAGCATCAAAGCTTCAAGCTTCTCATTCTGTGATGGAACAATGGGAGATACCTATGCCCATGCCTACTGGAACCAAGACTCCACACGCCTCGATTTCATAGCTGACATACACGAAAACCTACGCCACACCACACACGTTGACGGACATGTAGACCTCGCCAACAAACGCCTTCACATTGGCCTTGATGCCGATAGTACCAATATAGCGTTCCTCAACAGCCTACTGAAGACTTTCATGAGCGACGTCAAAGGAAGTGCCTATGGCCACGTCAACATTGGCGGTCCTCTTGACGCCATAGATATCGAGGGCAAGCTACTCGCAGACGCTGCATTCAAACTGACACCCACCAACTCCGAATACCACTTCAGAGATACACTCACCCTACTACCAGGTAAAATTCTATTCGAGAACATCACACTACATGACAAGAATAACCACGAGGGGTATGTCAATGGTACAGTAAGCCACAAGTACCTCAAAGACTTTGGCGTAAACCTGGACATAGATGCGCATAACATCAAGGGCATCAATCTCCCTGACACAGGAAACGACAACTTCTACACCACTATCTACGGCACAGGAAACGTCAATGTCAATGCAGGGCCAAACAACCCCTTGCATATAAACATCAATGCCCGCACCGATAAAGGATCACTCTTTGCACTGAATCTGGCAAGCCAGAATGAATCTTCAAGCGAAGCCTTTATCACATTCAGAGACCGCACACCCAAACGCTCATATAGAAACGAGTACAACCAGCCTTTTTCAGGCCGAAGACGCCCTCCTATCAACAATGACACTCCAACCAAACTTGATATCACTGCAAATATCACACAAGATGCTACGCTCAAGCTCGTCATGAACCAAGCTGTAGATGACCATATCAGCGTCAACGGAAATGGAGAAATACAAATACTCATTGATGGTGACGAAATCAGCCTCTTCGGCACGTACAATGTCAATAGGGGATTCTATCGATTGAACCTGCAAGATGTCATCAACAAAAACTTTGAAGTACTCGCAGGAAGTACCATCACCTTTGGAGGAGACCCCATGAATGCCCAACTCAACATCACAGCATGTCATACAGTAAACTATGTCCCCCTCAAAGACCTCAGCCCCGAAGCCAAAGGCAATGTGCATGTAAACTGCCTATTACATATAGGAGGAGCACTCAACTCTCCCACACTGAACTTTGACCTCAACCTACCACAAGGTACCGAAGAGGAAAAAACAATCTTGCGCAGTTTCACCAGTACTGAGGAACAGATGAATCTACAATTCATCTATCTACTTGGATTAGGACGATTCTACACTCAAGACATGAACCAAAACGGACAGAACGCAGGCATGGAATCACTCGTAAGCTCAACAATTTCGGGGCAGATCAACAACCTGCTTTCAAGTATTATTGATAATGACAAATGGAATTTCAGCAGCAACATACGCACCGAAAATCTCTTAGGCGAAACCACCACAGACCTACGTGAAAACATGGAAATCGAAGGCATGCTTGAGGGACACCTGCTCGACAACCGCCTAATTATCAACGGTAATTTCGGGTACCGCGAGAACCCGATGTACGCTTCGAACTTCATTGGCGACTTTGATATCCGATATCTGCTCAACAACGACTTCAGCATAAAGGGATATAGCAAGACCAACGACCGTTATTTCACAAAGACCTCACTCACCACACAAGGCATAGGCCTGCTATTCCAACACGATTTCGACAACTGGTTTCCCTATCTGAGAAAGACTTCGAAAGAAAAATACACCTTTAAAGAATCCACGTACACACAAAGTCCGGAAACTGGCGATAGCATACACGCGCAACCTGACGTATTGGCCCAATAAACACGTCCAATTCGCCCTCTTGCCCCACACTATAGGGGCGTATACTGAAAGAATTCTTAAAATCGGCCATCAAAGGGCGGTCTATCCATTTGTAAAGTGTCTCCTTGGCCGACCAATTGATGAGATACAACATCATGCGTTGATGTATGTTACATTCACCTATATACAAGGCTTCTTCCGAGCTGGTAAATCTATCGGCAATGCGTTCTACCCGCGATGAGAGACGTTCGATATCTATACCCACCCCATGCTTGCGATGATATGCAATAGCGGCATAACCTTTCGTATGCGAAATACTGATCTGCCAACTATCATCCACCAAATAGGGTCTCCCCGAAGCATGGTATGCTATCTCTTTATCGTCCCCAAGCACCTCTGCCAGCAGTACACGCACAGCCAACCATTCAGCACGACGCGTTTCATGCCGAATAGTAGCCAGAACTGAATCGTATCGCTGTGTATTGAGCAACGCATAGAGCGCATCGACAGTCTCTGTGATATGCCAAATGGCCACACCCCCATCCTCAAAGGTGCTATGGAAATATTTAGGCATCAGCTTTAACAGTATTGCGCGGATTATGCACAATAACCTTTATTTTTACGATACGACGTTCGTCCAGCTCCATCACTTCAAAGGTCAAGTGTCCATAATCTATACTTTCATGCAACTCAGGAAAATCTCCTTTGAGCTCGAGCAGCAGCCCCGCCAAAGAGTCGGCATCGCCCGCCACATCATCAAGAAAATCATCTTCGAGATCGAGTGCCTTATAGAAGTCTGTGAGCATTGTTTTTGCCTCAAAGAGATAGGTGTTACTATTCACCTTCACATAGGAACGCTCCACCTCATCGTACTCATCATTAATTTCACCTACAATCTCTTCGATTACATCCTCCAGGGTAACGATACCGAGCGTGCCTCCAAACTCATCCACAACGATGGCTATGTGAATCTTATTGGCTTGAAAATCCCGCAAAAGATTATCAATCTGCTTAGTCTCAGGCACAAAGTAAGCTGGACGTATGAGAGTTTGCCAACGGAAGTTATCCCCTTTCCCGAGATGTGGCAACAAATCCTTGATATATAGTATCCCCTTGATATTGTCTACTGTCTCAGAATACACAGGTATACGCGAATATCCATTATCAGAAACACAGCGTAGCACAGCTTTGTACGAGTCGCGAATATTGAGCGATACCATATCGAGACGGGCAGTCATCACATCCTTGGCAGTCTCGTCGCCAAAGCGAATAATACCTTCCAAAAGTTCCTGCTCGTCTGTCAATTCTGCCTTATCAGTTAGTTCGAGCGCCTGTTCCAACTCATCCACAGAGAGATTGTGACTCTGACTCTTGTGCAGACGGTCTACCAAACGACTGGAACGCACAAGTAATGCAGACAAAGGTGTAAAGACATAAGTGAGAACATTGATGACTGGCGCACAAAAGCGACAGAACTTCAGCGGATTAATCGAAGAATAAAACTTGGGCATAATCTCACCGAAGAGCAAAAGCAAGAAGGTCAACAGCACCGATATGAACAAAAACTCAAGCCACACGATGCCTCCAAAGTCGACCATCTCGAGCATTGCATAGTTACCCAACACAGTGATAGTAATATTCACAAAGTTATTAGAGATGAGTATAGTAGCCAATAACTTCTGTGATTTACCCAACAAACGACTGATGATGCGATCGCTCACACCCTCACTCTCATCTATCTCATTGAGGTCGGTCGGTGAGAGTGAGAAGAAGGCTATTTCTGATGCCGACACAAAACCTGAGCAAAAGAGCAATGCACATGCAACTACCAAGGCCACCAACACCCCAACTGAAGGAGCCGTAAACTGAATAGAAGAAAAAGCATCAACAATATAATGCCAAAACGTCGATATTTCCAAAATGAAACTATTTAGTTATTAGAAAGGCGCCTGCTCAGCAGGAGTCGAAGGTTGGGGGGTAGCAGTAGTTCCTGTCGCCGGAGCTGTTTGTTGTGTACGCGATAGCATTTCCATATTGTCCACATAAATCTCCACTACCGTACGGCGCACACCATTTTGATCATCATATGAGCGACTGTGTATACTACCCTCTACATAAAGCTTGTCTCCCTTATGCACATATTTTTCCACAGTCTGCGCTAGTCCACGCCAAAACACAAGGTTGTGCCACTCGGTACGTTCTGGCACTTGAGTTCCATTAGGAAGAGTATATGCACGATCTGAGGTGGCAAGCGACACGCTGGCAACAGCCACATCACGATCTATATAGCGTACGTTAGGCTCACGGCCCACATTTCCGATAAGAATAACTTTATTTACTGACATAGTGTATATATATTTTTTTCAAGCTTCAAAATTAGGCAATAATTTTCATATTCGCCGCATCAATAGTCATTTTTTTGCATTTGCAAGTAGCGTTCTACCAATCGGGGCAATGCATAATGGTGCAACGACATATAAGAAACAGTCAAGAATCCATCGCGATTAGGCAGATCACCCTCCACCTCTATTTCGTAGAACACTGCATGCAGCACTCTATGCGACAACACATGCCTAATATCGTTCGTGCAACCTTTATATATATAATAAGGTAATAGCGAATGCCAAGCCTTGAATTCATCATGAGCAAACAGTTCTCCTGGCTCCAATACCCTATCGGTCTCTATCAACGGTAGTTCGTAAAGGTTTTGCCATATATCACTCGCTGTACGCTTGTGCAACAGAAGTTCCTCACCATTGTGTATATAGAAATAGTGCATGTAACGAGGTGTCACCTTTGTCTTATGCGACTTTATGGGCAATTCCCCCACCCTCCCCTGTTGCAATGCCATGCACTTTGTCGCCAGCGGACAGGCGTGACATATAGGATTACGCGGCACACACTGCAAAGCACCAAACTCCATTACCGCCTGATTATACAGCGCTGCATGAGACTCGGGCAACAAAGTCTGTGCAATCTCGCCAATTACACGACGCCCTTGCCCGGAATCAATGGGAATATCTACCCCAAACACTCTCGACCAAACACGGCATACATTGCCATCAACGGCAGCTCTCGGCACATCGAAGGCAAAAGAAGCCACTGCCGCAGCCGTATAGTCGCCCACCCCCTTGAGTTGGCGTATCGCCTCATACGAATTAGGGAAATACCCCATAGCCAACACTTGCTTGGCCGCCGCATGGAGGTTACGTGCACGTGAATAATAGCCCAACCCCTGCCACATACGCATCACCTCATCTTCCGAAGCTAAGGCCAATGCTTCCACCGTCGGGAAACGCTCGATGAAACGCACGAAATAGTCATATCCTTGTGCCACCCGAGTCTGCTGCAATATGACCTCCGAAACCCATATCAGATATGGATTTCTCGTATCGCGCCATGGAAGGTCGCGTTTATACTGTCGATACCAATCAAAAAGGCTGTGGCAAATTTCATCCATTTTTCAACATACACTTCATTTTTATGACACAAAAATAGATAAAAAGATGAGACACTACAAACAAAGTGAGCTATTTACAAAAAAAAACCGCAAATAATTTTTTTGACAACAAGAAAAGCTCTATATTTGCATTCTGAAAATAAAAACAGAACATTTATCTATCACTAAAATACAAAAACATGACAAAATCAGAGGTTGTTAACGAGATTAGCAAAAAGACTGGAGTGGACAAGGCTGAGGCCTTGAAGTGTGTTGAAGCCTTCATGGAAGTAGTGAAAGAATCACTCATCAATGAAGAAAATGTTTATCTGCGTGGATTCGGCAGCTTCATTTTGAAGAAGAGAGCTCAGAAGACCGCTCGTAACATCTCTAAGAACACTACAATCGTTGTTCCCGAGCACAATATCCCCGCTTTCAAGCCCGCAAAGACATTTGCTACAGATGTTAAGAAATAAGCAAAAGAAAAAAAGAGTATTAACCATAAATTTTTCCAACTATGCCAAACGGTAAGAAGCATAAGCGTCATAAAATGGCGACTCATAAGCGTAAAAAAAGACTGAGAAAGAACAGACACAAGAGCAAGTAAGCTCTTAGTAGCACAAGACAAGGAACAAACTTCATCGCATTATCATAAATGTTGGGTTTGTTCTTTGTCGCTTTTGATAAGTATTATAAGTATTAATAGAACTTAGGACCCCAAGAAAAGTGACAAGCGAATTATTCATCGACGTTCAGCCCAACGAAATCACCATTGCCTTGACTGAAGATAAGGTTCTGGCTGAGTTTCAGAAAGAAGGACGTGAAGCATCGTTCTCTGTGGGCAACATGTATTTGGGACGGGTAAAGAAGATCATGCCTGGTCTCAACGCATGCTTTGTTGATGTAGGTTCAGCCAAAGAGGCTTTTCTTCACTATCAGGACTTGGGTAGCCATTACAACAGCTACCACAAGTATGTACGACAGGTAATCAGCGACAAAAAGAAGCTCGCCCCCTACTCCAAAGTCACAGGGCTACCTGAGCTACCCAAAGAAGGCAGCATAGCCAACATACTACAGACTGGGCAGGAAATCATGGTGCAGGTAGTCAAGGAACCCATCTCGACCAAGGGCCCCCGCCTAACCGCAGACCTTTCATTTGCCGGTCGCTATATAGTGCTCGTACCCTTTTCCGACAAGGTATCCGTATCTTCCAAGATCAAATCAGCCGAGGAGCGTGCCCGACTCAAACAACTCATCCAAAGCATCAAGCCCAAGAACTTCGGCGTCATCGTGCGCACCGTAGCTGAAGGCAAGCGTGTAGCCGAGCTGGACAGCGAGCTGAAGGCACTCGTCAAGCAATGGGATGATACCATCCTCAAAGTACAGAAGGCCGACAAGCCTCCCGTACTCATCTACGAAGAGAACAGTCGTGCCGTAGCCATGCTTCGCGACCTTTTCAACCCATCATACGAAGCCATCTACATCAACGACGAGTCGGTATACCACGAAATTCGCAACTACGTATCACTTATAGCCCCCGACCGGGCACACGTAGTGAAACACTACACTGGCACCCTCCCTATCTTTGACAACTTCGGTATCACCAAGCAGATGAAGTCATCGTTCGGTCGCATCGTACCGTATCGCGGAGGAGCCTACATGGTTATCGAGCACACAGAAGCCCTGCATGTCATTGACGTCAACAGCGGTAACCGCTCACGCGGGAACACAAACCAAGAAGAGAACGCCATCGACGTCAATCTCGGAGCTGCCGACGAGTTGGCACGCCAGCTACGTCTGCGCGATATGGGCGGTATCATCGTAGTCGACTTCATTGACATGGACACTGCCGAGAACCGCCAGAAGCTCTATGAACGGATGTGCAAAAATATGTCACGCGACCGCGCCAAGCATAACATACTCCCGTTGAGTAAGTTCGGTCTGATGCAAATTACACGCCAACGTGTGCGTCCCGCCATGGATGTTGCTGTAGAAGAGAGCTGCCCTGTATGTTTCGGAAAAGGCACCATCAAGGCCTCGATTCTCTTTACCGACACGCTGGAAAACAAAATTGATTACCTCGTAAGCAAGTTGAAGATTAAGCGCTTCGACCTACACATCCATCCCTATGTAGCAGCCTACATCAAACAGGGATTCCCCTCTCTCGGCCTACGTTGGAAGATGAGATATGGCTTCGGCCTGCGCATCATTCCCAACCAAAGCCAACCCCTCCTCGCCTACACCTTCTACGACACGAAAGGCAATGAGATAGACATGAAGGAGGAAATGGAAATCAAATAAAGAAATACGCGCGAGGCATCCCCCGCGCGTATTTCTTTAGAACAATCACTCTCGCCTTGTAGGTTGCTCCTTCACATTGTCCTTAAGGGATTCACTGATGATTTTTTTCAGCTGTAGGGTACGTTCCTGCACGACATTCTGCTTCTCGGGATTAAAGAGATGGGCATACTTGCAGGCGACGGGCTTGAAGTGCATGTCGTCAAGCGTACCATTGACGTCGAGACCCAAGCGTACGGGTAGAGGGCAGTCGGTAAGCGAGATATGGTAATTAAAGCTGAGGTCATTGTCGATATTGTGACGACCTCCAATGACGGCCTTATAGTTATCCATAGCTACGAGGAAGGGATAGAGGGTTACCTTGTCGCGGAACACGGCAAGCTCAACACTGATGCTGTCGACCTTGTTCTCGGTTTTCTTATTGAACTGAAGCCACTTGGCTATTTGGCTGAAGGTCTCGCTATCCATCAGTACAAGGTCCTTACCCTCGATGGCTCCTGCGGCGCGCAGGGTCGAGAACTTGGGGTCGTAATTGCTACGCAGGTAGGTTTCTGCTGCGAAGTGGAACTGCGCCTCACCGTCAAAGGCGCTCAGCATGGGGATAATGCTATCTACATCGGGTACCATACGGATGAGCTGGTCTATCTCAATGTCGAGCAGATGAAAGTCGAAGCCCACAAACAGGTGGTCTTTGCGGGGAGACTTGTACATGGCGGTGAGCTGCATGCGTGCGGCATCAGAGGTAAAACCCATTTCTTCGAGCACCAAGACTCCATCCTTTACAGTCACATGTCCGCCAATATCCTCAAAGGTGAAACCATTGACGTTAGCGGCTTGTATATCGGTATTAAGACGTACGTCAAAGCCAAGTGGCACCATGAAGGGGTCACTCTCTTCGGCAGTAGTCGGTGTGGGCAGTGGTTCCTCTTCAGCCTCAAGGACAGCAACGCTGTCTGTAACTCCCAGTCCACTAACGAGATCCATAAGCTCTGTCACATCGGTATAGTTTGAGGTAAAGTCCAGTTCGGCCTTGAGAAGTCCTGTCTCGTTTATGAACGAATCGATATTGGTAACATCGCCGCGCAGGGCAAAGTCGGAGTTACCCAACAGAATGCGGCTATCATTGATGGTAAAACGGCCATCAGCATAATCAAAGAGGATATGGGGCACATCAATGGGAAGGGACACCATGGATGAGGCAATATGTCCGCTATGCAGGTCAAAGGTCATGTGCGGCGTCCATTGCGCCAACACATCGGCAGCAGACTCATCGTATGCAGCCTCGCCAGATACTTCTAAGGCACCCGTAGATGCACTTACGAGACTACCCATAGCAGCATTGAGCGTATCGCTATGCAATGTGGCGTAGAAATGTGGGGTATCCTTGCTATTCTTGGCTAACATGGTGAGGTCGATGACAGGGCGCGACACATTGAGCCCTATGGTATCCATCGCCGCAGCCAAGCTATTGGCCGAGAGCTGTGCCTGTGCATCGATATACCCGTCGGCTATGCGCATGGCACGCTTGAGGGTGAAGCTACCCTTAACCTTATCGAGGTGTGCATCGGCAAGCCCTGTCATCGTAGCGTCGAGATTGCTGGCGCTGAGACTACCTGTAGCACGGTCAGCTTGGCCACTATAGTTGATGGCAAGCGATGCGACACGACTCTGAAGAGCTATACTATCGGTGTAATGCAGGTCGAGGTTGCTCAGAGCCAAGGTGGCTTCGGCTTTATTCAGCGCGGGCTGACCCTTCAGCATGCCTCCACTCACCGAGCCTCGCAACGCTGTAGATCCCTTTATGTGTATATCTTCGAGCAGATAACGATAGCTCTCTGGCACGAGGGTGAGCAGGCTTGGGATGTCCCAATATTCGGTCTCGAAGTGTAGGGTGGCATCCATGGTTGACGTATCAGGGATGTGCACCCAACTGTTTAGGGTGATGAGGTATTCGTTCAGCGAGATGCCTGCCTCGCAGATATCGATATGCTGCCATGCCGTATCGGTCGTTAGGGGTGCACAGATTCCCAGTTCGGCCTCGCAGAGCATTTGCTCCTTGCCCATCGTTACGTTGACTCCCTTGGCCTCGAAGGTGGGGACAATGCTAATGCGCGAGCCGCCGGCTTGTGCCTCGGCCTCGAACTGGGCAGTGGCGAGGGTCGCACTGATGGGGCTATCGCCACCCATACTGAGGGCTATGGGTTTGGTGCTGAGGGTGGTGGCAGCTGTCAAATACTTGTCTTTAATGGTGCCGTCAAAGTTCCACTCTGCAGCATCTATTGTAGCCTGAATATCAGGTATCGATATAGCCATAGATCCTACGCGCAAGGCTCCGTCGATATCTCCATCGTTGCCAGCCATGTTGCCATCGAGGCCTACAGCCAATCCCGAAATTGTCACATCCATAGGCGATTCGCCTCCGACATGAGCCGTCATCATTTTGAGATTTCCTTTGAGGGCTGCTTTGAGCTGCTCATCCTTCCACTTGCCGTTCAGTGCCATATGGAATCCCTTAATCATGGCTCCCATATCGGCAGCTTTATCGTAGTAGGTGACATCGATATTGCTGAATGAAATTTCCTGAATATCAACATTAGGGATTGCAAAGTCAGTGCTTGTAGTGTCCTCCACCATGGTAGTATCCATAGCGAACACCATGAAGTTGCTTGTGCCATCGGCCTTGATGTAGAGGTTGGCCTCTCCTCCCTTGAGGTGGAGGCGGCGCAGCACGATGCTGCTACTCCCGAGCAGCTCCTTGATGTCGAGCACGGCTTCGCACTGTGTGATTGCTGCGACCGTATCGCTGGGGGCACCTTCGGTAGGGTTGATGAGTGCCACATCGGTCAGTCGGAGTGCCACATCGGGGAAGCTGCTGAAGAGCGTTAGGTCAATCTCCCCGGCTTGCATTTCGCAGGTGAGGTACTTGGCTGCCACCTTATTGACGATGCCTGTGAGGCGTGCCGGTGTGAATACCAGGTAGCAGGCTATGCCTGCCGTTATGATGATGAGCGTGAGCAGAGAGGCAAGGGTGATGGCTCCTGCCTTGATCCAACGTTTCATAAGCGTCAATATACTTTGATGAATGAATAGGTCTTATTCGGGGCGATGGCGTCGTAGTACTTGAGTGTCGAGGCAGTAAGCTCAGTGAGAATATAGTGATCGGGTACGTCGAATCCCATCTCCGCTTTGTGGATGTGTATCATCTCGCTCTCGTCTACTTCCCAAGTGAAGGGCTGCGCCTCGTCTTCGTATACACCATCGGCCTCGTCCCAGGTATAACCAGTGCCGTTGCTCTTGTATACGTAGTACTCGGTACCCATCTCCCACTTGCCATACAGGTCGGTGATATCAAAGTCTGCCGTAGGCAGTACCAACTCAGGCACGCATGCGGTAAGCGAAAACAACAAGAAAAGATTCACAAAAGTCTGTCTGATAATGTTTTTTGTATTCATAATGATATACGATTAATCTATTTGGGTGCGAAGATACCTATTTTTAGCTATTTGACCATAGCAAATATCACTATTTTTCGGTATTGCCTGCTATTTTGTT
>JAEIGA010010077.1_pt1 | contig 14321 bp, 15 predicted proteins | sample 9270691 | NCBI WGS metagenome assembly JAEIGA01 (sample SAMN17057246, study PRJNA624740) | gut metagenome | biome: biome; isolation source: fecal sample | host: Bos grunniens | place: China: Xizang | collected 2019 | reverse complement strand
GCCATAAGGATAAGCTTTCTCAGCTTGACAGCGAAATTGAAGAAATCAATAAGCGTAACGAGGAAATCAGAGAAAGAATTGAAGTTCTCAATGGTGAGGCAGAGGGCTTAAGAACTCAAAGCTCCGCTTCTAAAGAACAGGTTGCTTCTCTTATTTCAAAACGTGAACAGTATGAGCAGGAAAGCGGTAAACTCCGCATTCTTGAATCTATCCATTATATTATTCAAAATTCCCATAATATATTATATGTATTAAATGTTTATTACTCCAAAATGATAAACTCTGTACGACGGTTAGCCTCTGGGGTATTCTCATCGATAGGCTCTGAAGAACCCTTACCCTCGGCCTCCAAACGCTCTGCAGCGATGCCACGACCTACGAGGAAGTCTACAGCAGCCTGCGCGCGTGCCTCCGACAACTTCTGGTTGAACGCTGGGTCACCCTCCGATGATGTGTGACCTACGAGCTTGAGGCGCAACTCTGGGTGCTTCTCCATAAGCTGTGCGAGGTCGTGCAACACAAACTTTGCCTCCTCTGATAAGTCTGCCTTACCCACGATAAACTTCGCAGCGTTGAAGTTCTTCTCAATTTCCTCAACACGGTCTACGTATACAATCTTCTCTACCTCGACAATCTTCTCTACCTCCTTCTCGATAACCATAGGTTTAGTAATTGCATCGTAGAACACCTGAAGAGTGCCGATTACAAACATTGCGATAAGTAGCCATACCCACCACTTGAGCTTCTTCTTGCCAGGTACTGGAGGTACGTAGCCATTGAGGTACTCAAGGCGGAAGCCACCCTTCTTTGCACCGCCATCAGCTTTCTCGAAGTCGGCGATGAGGATACCATACTGCTTTGCGTGGGCTGCTATGTTCTCAAAATCAGGCTTTGTCCACATCATAGCAAACTGCACCTTTGTACCATCGCCCATAGTAAGCAACTCATCGGACTGCGTGAAGTAACATCCGAACTTGCCGTTATCAGCATCGCCCTTATATTCAGTAAAGATTTCGCGTGCTGGATTCAAGCTATTAGGGAACGCCTGACATAAATCCTCCAACTTGGCGTGTGGATACATCACCATATAAGCATGAGCAATACCGAGTGCTGTACGATTCTGCGCCTTGCCATAAACTCGCACACGTGCGCTTGCAAGCTCCGCAGCAGTCGCCTCAACATTTGGGGCAGTCTCGGTTGCAGTTGGTGTCACGATGTTATGGCCATGACCACTCTCTGCCGAAGCGGTTGATGCAGCACCCATGAGTGTTGCAGCGTCATCGGCAAATTCTGTATCATCGGCATTTGCCACCTGAACACCGATACCATACAACTCGGCAACTCTGCGCTCAAAGGTAGCAACCTTCATATTACCCTTCACCGCAAACTCGCCACCAGAGTAACCCTCGGCACGGATTGATGCGAGCGTTGCATCATCAGAAGCCTGCTCACCCTCACACTTAATATTGGTGTAGACGCGAAGTGTAGAACCAAAGTTCTTCTTAAACTCATCTTTCAAGGTCTTCACCTTTACTCGACCATCTAATGTAAAATCTGCCATATTCTATTTATCTAAGTTATAAGTTGCTTGTTATACAAAACCATCCAACGCTTCAGTAGGCACAAAAAAAAGCGCAGACTAATTACTTAATCTCCGCTGATAGGCCCTAGGATAGCCTGTGGTAAGAAAAAAAAGTAATAGCCTACGCCATGTCGGCATACCACACAATATGGTACACTAACACAGGCAGCATTATCCTCTCTTACCAAAATGAATTTCCTAGGTTCATCAGCGAGAAGATAAACACTGTTTGTGCTTATCATAATATTTATATTACAAATATATATAAAAAAAATTCAAAGCACAAATCCCTCCCCCACAATTTTTTAACAATTAAGGGCGTAGACTATTTACAACACAAAGGTATGAAATTAGAGCAAATCTCTTAACATGCTTACTTGTCTTTACTTGTCTTTTACATTGCCTTTATACGGCACATAGGGCAACTCATTAACAATCAACGAGTCCAGATACTTACGTTCCTCACCCTTTACCTCAATATAGAAACAAGGATACGTAGACAAATGCTCTGCAAGGCTCTCGAAATAGCGTTTATAGAGTTCTTCATAATGAGCATACAACAACGACTGCAGATAGGTATCATCCGTCATTGCCAAATACTTACGTTGCACAGCATCGCACTGCTCCCACATGGAGCGTAGGTGACGCGAGGCAAACTCCATATATGGGGCATTATACACCGAGTCGGTAAGAGCATTACAAATATCTGCAATCTCCCTCTCCATACCCGTCAGCATCCTATCACGAGCATTGTCACTCTGGCGAGCTACACTCCACGAGTAGAGATAGAGGGCCATAGGAGCTATGACAACAAGTATAAAGAAGATATTTCGCAAAATCCTCCAGCCGCGGTGTCTATTTCTCCAGGCATGACGCAGGGCCTCGACATTGGCATAACGACACTCGGGGTTCTCCGCAGTACATCGGCGCACGATGGCAGACTCACCAAGCAACTCCCCCATAATGACACCTATGGAGTATATATCGCTACGCGCATCGACAGCACCTCTAGAACGCAGCTCGGGAGAGGCATAGCGTGGCGTACACCCCAGCATCTTAAGCATAGCCTCGGCATCGCTATCTGCTAATCCAAAATCTGCCAATTTCAGTCTATTATCGGAATATGTAACAAGGATATTTTCGGGCTTGAGGTCGTTATGTATAACACCGCGCTTGTGGAGATACTCAACAGCCGACATCAGCTCTTCGAATATACGTTTACGCTCATCGCCCGAGGGGCGCTCCGCAAGGTACTCCGCAAGGGTGCGACACTCCAAATACTCCATGACAATAGCCGGGCCAACAGGGAGCTTTGTATCATATATAAATGTATGGACGATATGTGGGTGATCACAGCCAATGGAGAGTTCATACTCGCGATAGAGGAGCTTCTGCTGATACTCGGAGTTGTCTTTTGTTGTCTTTAACAAGAAGTACTTTCCCTGGCGCGTGGCGCGATATAGTTTGGCATTAGAGGTGGTTTTCAGCAACTTAAGGTCACAATATCCCTCATCAACAACTATGTTAGGGGTGTCACAATCGAAGATTTCGCTTTCGGTAGTCATATTCTGCATTTTTATTTATCAAAGATAGTTATTAATTTTGTAACTATGAACATTCAAAGTAATATTCCTGAAATAGCCCTACTACGTGAGCGCGTAGAGGCACGACTAGGCAAGCGTCTTACGGTACACTCCGACTTTCTAGAACTAGTCTCAATTATCGAGATGGAGCAACGACAGCACATCTCCGAGACAACAATCGAGCGTGTGTGGGGATACTCCACCCGCGGCTATAGCACCGTATCACTACGAACACTAAACGTCTTGGCAACATACGCCACAGGAGAGCAGTGGCTAGAATTCTGCCAGCATATATATAACAACAGCGACTACGAATCGCAGCTCTTCAACATCGAGAGGATTGCCACATGCGACCTCGAGGTAGAGGACCGAATAGAGATAGGATGGATGCCCAACAGAAGATGTATAGTGCGCTATGTTGGCAACGGACAGTTTATTGCCGAGGAGTGTCACAACTCCAAGATGCAGCCTGGCGATAGCTTCGAATGTAGAGAATTTGCCATAGGCAAGGAGCTAAAGATGAGCAAATACTCAACCATAGACCAAGGCAGCAGCACTAGCCAGACATACGTGGTGGGAATAAAAAATGGACTTACGATACTAAAGATACTATAAAAAATGGGAGGTTACCCTCCCATTTTCCTTACCTCAAAAGCTGTTTACTAGATTATTACTTCTCAAACTTCGCCTTTGCCTTCTCTAGCTGACGTTTGATTATATCCATTGAGTTGTCAATCGCCTCCTCAAAAGTAAATGCTCGCTCCTCCACACGAATATCACCACCAGGAACATGGAGCGAAATTACTACTACTTTGTTGCCCTTTTCAGAGTCTGGCTCGAGGCGCAAAACCACCTCCACGTCTCCAGCTCTCTCATCGACAAAGCGATCCAATCTATCCATCTTCTTCTGAATAAACTCTAGCAACTGCTTACTTGCATCGAATTTTAGTGACTGAATCTGTACGTTCATAGGTCATAAAGTATTAAGTTTATAATTATGCCCAATGCTCACGCGGCATCGGACTGTCCATTTCACCTATATTGGTGTGATAAAATTAATATTTTTTTACGACCTATGCAAATATTTTGCTAAAATATTTCATTTTTTATCCCATTCGCGAGGATGCGCAGTATGGTAAATATCCTTGAGTTTCTCAATATCTGTGTGGGTATATACCTGCGTAGCACGTAGTGACTCATGTCCCAGAAGCTCCTGAATAGCTCGAAGGTCAGCACCCTGATTAAGAAGATGCGTGGCAAAGGTGTGACGAAGCACGTGAGGTGAGCTTTTACCCTGCACACCCGCATCCTTCAGAATGTTATCCACCACACGCTCTATGGTGCGATGCGACAGGCGTGAACCACGCTCCGACACAAAGAGTGACGCATCACAACATGATGTAGGCATCAACGACAGATACTTATCTATAATAGGACGAAGCGAGGCAAGCAGCGGTTGCACACGCACCTTATTTCCCTTACCGAGAACACGTATCGCACTGCGATCAAGGGCTATATCATTGACATTTGCCCCTGCAACCTCCGAGAGACGCAATCCCGAAGTATATATCAGCAACACTATAAGGGCATTTCTAACACGCAGGAAATCTACCGAGGCGATATCCTCCATAAGCCTCGCCACAACACCATCCATGCGTGTCTCGGGGACAAAGGTGGGCAGACGCTTGGGGGTTTTAAACTGCGATATCTTCTTTAGCTCGTTGTTAGCGACATATCCATTTTGCATCATCCAACGTGCCAACGTACGGAGCGATGCCACACCACGATTTACGCTTGTGGCCTTTAGCTTACGGACATCAAAGAGATATATCACCCAATCTCTAACAGCATCTGCCGTAAGCGCGGAGGGCGTAAAGGAGTCGGGAGCGATGCCACACCACGTCACAAAGTCCTCGACATCCTGCTTATAGTTGCGGATAGTGAGAGGTGAGTAGCGGCGCTCCCCCTCCAGCCATGCTATAAAATCCTCGATAAGGGTCATCGTAGACTCTACAGCTTATTACTTGAAGAATTTATAGTGGAAGAGGAGTAGATAGACCACAGCAACCGAGATATAGGCATCTGCGACATTGAATATAGCACCAAAGAAGTAGCCATCGCCACCTACCAAGAAGTTCAAGAAATCGGGGCAGTTCTCCCACTTAAATAGTGGAAGATGAATCATATCGACAACCTTACCCATAAGGAAACCAGCATCTTGCGTGTCGAGGAGTAGACCATAAAACATAGAGTCTATCATATTTCCTATGGCTCCTGCAAGAATAAGCACCGCACCGGCGATAACACCCACAGGCGTAGTATCACGGCGCTGCAATAGGTAGCGGATGCCATATATCAAACCACCAATCATCACTATACGGAAAATGCTCAAAACAAGCTTTCCCCAATCTATAGCGCCATCTCCCGAGCCTAGCTGCATGCCAAAGGCAAAGCCGTTGTTCTCAACATAATAGAGGTTAAACCACGAGAATACCTCTATCTTCTCACCCACCTCAAGGTTGAAGTGAATAAGCATCTTGACCAACTGGTCGAGAGCAACAAGCAATATCACCCAAAATGCAACTTTATACCCTGCAGAAATCTTATTCAAACACATATAAATCATTGTTATAACCTCTATACCAGTCAATTATAACCGTTATAGACTACGTAAATGTACAAATAAATTTGCACAAATATACTAATTTTCAAAAAAATATACTACTTTTGTGTTCCGAAACAAGTTTTCCCACCTGTTTTTATGCCCAGATGGCGAAATGGTAGACGCGCTCGTTTCAGGTGCGAGTGCCGCGAGGCATGTAGGTTCGAGTCCTATTCTGGGCACAGGTCGCAAAAGAGAGATTTCCCGAGGGATTTCTCTCTTTTTTATTAAACACTTGGTAGAAAGGGAGTGGTTATAGCCCCTCAACTAGAATGATGTAAACTTATTCCAATTTGCATTTGTCTCTGCTCGAACCTCCACATCATCAGGAAGATTAGGGAAAAAGTCAAAACCTGTCCACTCCTCTATAGTATCTACACTCTGCGTATGCTCCACAAAGCCACCCTTGTAGCTACGATTCTCGAACCAGAATCCTACGCTCTGCGCATCACACACCTCACCAGCATCGTCATAAGCGACCTTGAGCGCCACCTTATAGAAGTACTTTGGCACAGGTACACGCTTCACATCATCACGCGCCATGGTGTATACAACATCGCGCTCCTCACCCATCTTCTCGAAGGCCACACCCGTCACGATGTAGATACGCTCACTCTCCGCAACACCCTGCAAGCCAGCCTCTAGGCGCTGCCATATACCACCATTAAAGCCATCCTGAACCTGCGGTACCGAATTGGTAACATAGAAGGTTTGAAGCTGCATATCGCGATTACCATTACGCGAAGCATTAGGGATAAGGTGTCCGCGGGAGTAGTCGTCAGCATAGCTTCGCGAGCAAAGGTTTACCTGATCCGACACCGAGAGGTAAGGGTTGTAGTCCCAACCTCCTGGGCGCTCACAGCTACCCATGTGTCGCGCCTCGAGGGGATAGGCCACCCACAACGAAGTGTAGGTGTCGAAGTCGTAGTAGAAGGTATAGTTTCGCTCCTCGCCCGACATCACCGTAACAACCTCGGCATCGGCATAGTAGCTATCCTCACGCTGGGCAGGAATCTCAAGCCATGAGCTCTCCACAACAGGTTGTCTCTTGGCAAGCTGTGGTAGCTCCATATCTTCGGTGATATACTTCTTAACATCCTTCGCGGCATCCTTTACCGCCTCCTTCACGGGAGGAACCACATACTCATCCACAACCTTCGCGGCCTCCTTCACAGCCTCTTTCACCGGTGGTGCCACATACTCATCTACAACCTCTACAGCATCTTTAACAACCTTCTCGGCCTTCTCCAGCCAATCTTCTAGACTCTGCGCCTGGGATGTTGTAATGGCAAAGAGTGCCACCGCAACAGATAATAGTCGTCTCATAATATCTACTTTTACTTTTTAAATATCTTCTGTGCAAACTCCACGAGATAGCACCTCCAGTTGCGCCACTCGTGACCGCCATCGCTCTCATAATATGTATAGGATATGTCGAGGTTATCGAGCAACTCGCGGTACTTCACATTCTCCTCATAGAGGAAATCGTTGCGACCTATGGCTATCCAATATAGCTCCACGCCATTGTCAAACTGATGCTTCAGCTTTGGCTCTAAATCCTCGTACATTGCAACACCACTCTCCCCTCTGAATATCGCAGCCGAGAATAGTCCAACATAATCAAACATCGTAGGATATCTCTTTGATATCTGCATAGCATGGAAGCCACCCATCGAGAGGCCAGCTATGGCACGTCTACTAGCGCACTTCTGGGTGCGGTAACAGCCATCCACCCAATTAACCACATCCTCGAACATCTCCTCAAACGAGCCATCCATGGAGCCACTCATATATGGGCGCCACATACCCTCGTGCGAATATCCTGGTGCCGACACGTGGCGTGTACAGCCATTTGTCATCACCACAATCATCTCCTCGGCCCTCCCCTCTGCGATGAGGTTATCCATAATCTCTGCCGCACGTCCCGTAGCGAGCCACGCCTCCTCATCGCCGCCCATGCCATGAAGGAGATATAACACAGGATATTCTCTATCCGATGTCTCATACCCTGCTGGAGTATAAACCACCATACGGCGGCTCACGCCACCTACATCTGCCCACACACGCGCCACGCTTCCATGTCCAACATCTTGAGCCATATACAAATCACCACGGCCACCACCCACTATAAAGTAGTTCATATATCGAGCTACATCGCGCACCATATATATACTCTCGGGGTCATGAATATCGCCTACGCCACCCACCTTAAACGTGTAGTAATACATCTCCGAAGCTAGTGGCTCGGTCGTGTAGCTCCACACGCCACTATCATCACGTGTCATGGTCGCACTGCCAACTCCTGCTTGCAGGAAATCACCCGCCACAGCCACCTCCCCTGCATTGGGGGCATATAGGCGAAATGTGACTCTTCCCGAGGCATCCACCTCCAAAGAACGCATACCCTCGCCCTGCCACAGGTTTTGCTGTGCAGAGCTAAAAACAGAGGATGCTAGAAGCATCAATATACTCAATATTATCCCACTAATTCTCATCACTACGATATATATTAGGTTAATCTTTCACAAAGATAACACTTTTTTTGTACCTTTGTTCGACTAACATCAAGAACAAGCTTTTAAACTATGAAGATAGGCGTAATATCCGATACACACAACACCTTTGACACCCTCCTCGAGGAGTTCCTAGCACCATGCGATGAGGTGTGGCATGCTGGCGACTTTGGTTCTGCGGAGGTTGCAGACCGCATCGCACGTTTCAAGCCGCTGCGTGGTGTATATGGCAATATAGATGGAGGTGTGTTAAGGCGCATGTATAACGACTTTACGCTCTTTGAGGTTGAGGGTGTCAAGGTGCTTATGACACACATCGGAGGCTACCCACGTCACTACTCCCCCAAGGCGCTACAACATATCCATATCTCTAAACCTAAACTATTTATCGCTGGTCACTCCCACATTCTCAAGGTTATATACGACCCTGTTTACGACCTCTTGCACATAAACCCTGGCGCAGCAGGAAAATATGGAATCCACACGCTTCGCACGGCAATACGCTTCGATATCGAGGCGGGAGAGATTAAGAATCTAGAGATTGGGGAGTGGAGTAAATAACATATTAGTTTTCAAGAAATTATCGAAATATGAAACAGCTATTTTTATTTTGCGCGATGATGCTCTGCGCATTATCACTATCTGCCCAGGAGGTTATAAAGGATACATTTCACTATGCAACTAATGGTGGGCAGGAGCTTTATCTCGACCGCTACACCACATCCTCTAACTCGGAGTCGCCACAGCCAGCCATGATATTTGCCTTTGGTGGTGGTTTTGTCACAGGAACACGCGACCGCGACTTCTACATGCCCTACTTCGAGCGTCTTGCCAAGGAGGGCATCACGGTAGTCTCGATAGATTATCGCCTGGGGCTAAAAAATATCCCTGCAGATGTAGGTATAGTGGAGATAATTGAGCTACTGAACAACGCCGTAAGCATCGCCGTAGAAGATATGTACTCTGCCACTAACTTCCTAATTTCCAACGCCAAAGCATGGAACGTAGACACCACAAAAATCATGATTAGCGGCTCTAGTGCCGGGGCTATCACAGCGCTACAAGCCGAGTGGCTACGCGACAAAGGCGCCGAACTCGCCAAGGCTCTCCCCGAGGGGTTCCGCTACGCAGGAGTGGTGTCATGTGCGGGTGCGCTATTCTCCACCAAGGGCAAGCCACAACTATCGGGCAATGCTGCCCCCATGCTCCTCTTTCACGGCACATCCGACAGCAACGTACCCTACAACAAAGCATCAGTCATGGGCATAGGCTTCTACGGCTCGAAGTATATCACCAAGGAGCTTAAAAAGAGCAATGGTGCATATCATTTCTACTCTGCCGAGTATGTAGACCACACCCTCGCTGGAACACCTCTATACGAGCAATGTGATCTTATTATGCAGTTTATCCGCGACTGCGTAGTAGGTGGCAAGAGGCTTCAGACAACTACCGAGGTGAGGGATATGGATGCTCCACGTAAGCCTACACGCTTCACCGTAAAGGAGTATCTCTCATCCAACTATAAAAAGTAACAAACCATAAAGGTTTGGTATTTCTATTTTTTTTCTTAACTTTGTGCGTTTATCATAAATCAGAAAATAGATATGGGATACCTTAAAATAGCTCTCTACTGGTTGCTCGCATTCATCGAGCGACACCCTATGTTTTGTTTAATAATGTTGCTATTGGCAATATTCACCCCCTTTGTGTTCAAGTGGATAGGCTGGGTGCTTCTAGGCTTTCTCTGCCTAGCACTTATTGGAATCCTCGTTGTGGCGCTCCGCTTCAGAAAGATGAAGCGTCAGATAGAGGAGCAGATGCGCAATGCTGGTGGCGGCTTTGGTGGCGGCTCTCCCTTTGGCACTGGTGGCGGCTCACCCTTTGGCGATATGGGTGCTACAGGTGGCATGACCCTCGAGGAGTTTGTGCGCCGCATGCAGGAGGAGGCTGATGCACGACAGCGCCAAGGAGGCCCTAAACCCCAAAATGATAACAAAAAGAGCGATGTAGACTCTACAGAATATGTAGAGTTTGAGGAGGTGGAGTAATAGAATAGTCGTTTGATATGAGGTCGTTTATACTTTCGATATTATGCCTTGCCGTGCCATTTATTGTTATGGCACAGCAGCATCGTAGCATCGAGATAGATGCCCAGAGCCTTGCCCCTGTGCAGCAGGGAGCAATAATTAGCGTGCCTATTGACAAGATATCTCCCGACCCCTCGAAGCGTCCCTGCGCACGTATCAAGATGCACATAAACCGCATGAAGCGCGAGGAGATTGCCGAGCTAAAGGTGATAACCACAGGTGGCATCGCCGTAACAAAGCGCGAAGTTGCCAGCGAGGGTAATGGCCTTATCATAGAGCTTACGGCAAAGCCCGAGACCCGCTTCTACCTCCACCACGACAAGTATGGCGACTCTAACGAGGTAAACCTAAATCTGGAGGGTAATAAGGAGTATCGCCTAAATGCGGAGTTGAGAGTTCAGCAATCTATCATCATAAATGGTGGTGTCGAGGGTGCAGAGATATACCTCGATGGCGAGTATAAGGGCATCACCAATAGTGCCGCGGAGCTTACCGTGGAGGGTATCACCATGGGTAGCCACAAGGTGCGCGTGGTGCATGGTAGCGCCGTCACGGAGCGCGATATAGAGGTCACAACCACCTCTATCCACTTTCGCGTGGAGGTGAACACCGCGCAGTCGCAGCCACAGTGGGTTATCATGACTATCTCCCCTGCGCAGGCCCTTGTTACCATTGGCGATAGGGTCTACACCCCCGATGCTCAAGGTAACATTGCCGATATGTTTGCTAATGGCACTCACTACTTCACCATCACCGCTAACGACTATCACACCTATAGCGACAGCTTTGTTGTTCAGGGCAAGAAGCTCTCTCTACCCATAACCCTGAAGCCCGCATACGGCTGGCTCTCCATCCCTAACACAGGGCTTTTGAGCGGTGCCACTATAGTTGTGGATGGCAAGAACATAGGCACTACGCCTATAACAAACTATAAACTCGCGAGTGGTAGCCACACGCTGCGTGTTGTGAAGGATATGTATAAGCCTTTCGAGCAGAGCATCACCATTGCCGATAACACGCCGCTCACTCTCACCCCTACGCTACTACCCAACTACGCCAACGTCACCCTCGATGCTGGTGTTGATTGCACCATCTATGCTAACGACAGACTCCTTGGCCAGTCACCATGGAGTGGTAGGCTCACCGCAGGCTCCTATATCTTCGAGGCACGCAAGGATGGCCATGAGTCGGGAACTACTACGCAGAGTATCACTAGCGAGCCACAATCGCAGCGCTACACTATCCCTGCGCCAAAGCCTATATATGGTTCACTCACCGTCACAAGCAACCCTATGATGGCCCGTGTACTTGTGGATGGTAAGGAGATAGGCACTACGCCCCTCACAGAAAATGTTATAATAGGTAAACACAGGCTTTCTATCGCCCTCGATGGCTACGATACCATTGAGAAGGATATCCTTATCACCAAGAATTGTAACGAGGAGATAAGTGTAGCGCTTAATGTAACACCGAAATATAAAGTTGGTGACTACTACGATGATGGTAAGAAGAAGGGTGTTGTCTTTTATGTAGATTCTTCGGGTCAGCATGGCAAGATTATTAGTCTCGGCCAAGTTAGGAACGAGTGGTGTAGTCGTGCGCAATACGAAAAAGGTATTGCAGTAGGCGCTTCAAGCAATAGCGATGGTAAGGCAAATACCGATAAGGTTATGTCGCGCTCGGATAGTGCGGAGTATTCTGCCTTTGTGTGGTGCAGAGCCAAGGGTAATGATTGGTATCTACCAGCTATTGATGAGTTGAAGTTACTATACAGTGTACGAGATACTATAAATAGCACTCTTAAAGAGCAAGGAGGTAATACGTTATCTGATTGGTACTGGTCTTCAACGGAGGAGGCTGAGTTCGGTGCGTGGAATGTCCTTGTGGTCAGTGGCAACACCGACGTCGGCAACTCTAAGTACTGCTTCAACTATGTGCGTGCCGTGTCCGCTTTTTAAATTTAGGTTATAGAGCAGTAGCGATATAAGAATAAAAACTAACCAACAATGATAAGACTTTTTGAACATATTGGACGATACTTTATGCTTCTGGGAAAGGTGTTCTCACGCCCCGAGAAGATAAAGATTTACAACAGCCGTATATGGTTTGAGATGGAGGCGTTGGGATTCAACTCCATATCTCTCACGGCGATAATATCGGCGTTCATAGGCGCGGTGGTGGCTCTACAAATGGCCATAACACTCGAGTCACCATTCATCCCCGAGTTTATGATTGGCTACTCCACACGCGAGGTGATGGTATTGGAGTTCTCATCAACGGTGGTGGCGCTTATCCTAGCAGGTAAGGTTGGTTCAAACATAGCATCGGAGATAGGTACTATGCGTATCACCGAGCAGATAGATGCCCTAGAGATTATGGGCGTAAACTCGGCATCGTACCTCATATTGCCAAAGATTGTGGCTACCGTACTCTTCTTCCCGCTGCTCACCCTATTCTCAATATTTGTGGGTATTGTGGGAGGTTTTGCCATAGCATACCTCACAGGCATCATGCTCCCAGGAAACTACATCGAGGGTCTCTTCTACTGCTTTGAGCCATTCTCGGTGACATACGCACTGGTGAAGGGTGCAGTATTCGCATTTATCATAACCTCTATATCGGCATACTGCGGCTACTACGCCAAAGGAAACTCGCTGGAGGTGGGACGTGCATCAACGCTTGCCGTGGTTGCTAGCTCCATTACTATCATGATTTTTGACCTTATCCTAACACAAATTATGCGCGTATGATACGAGCTGACCACATATCAAAGGCCTTCGATGGCCGCACCGTCCTTAACGACATTAGCGTAGAGTTCGACACAGGTAAGACAAACCTCATCATAGGCCGTAGCGGCTCTGGAAAGACCGTGCTTCTGAAGTCCCTCGTGGGTCTTCACGAGGTAGACACGGGAAAGATATTTTATGACGACACCTGCTACACCGACCTCGACTTCCACCAACGAAAGAGCATCCGCAAGGATATAGGCATGATATTCCAAGGTGGTGCGCTGCTCGACTCCTCAACAGTGCGCGAGAATGTACGTCTGCCCCTAGACCTCTTTACCGAGATGACAGAGGGCGAAAAGCGCGACAGAGTGGAGTTCTGCCTGGAGCGTGTGCGTCTGGTGGGTGCCGACCACCTCTACCCCTCGGAGTTAAGTGGCGGTATGGTAAAACGAGTGGCCATAGCGCGCGCCATAGTGCTAAACCCCCGTTACCTATTTTGTGATGAGCCAAACTCGGGCCTTGACCCACAGACCTCGGTGGTGATAGACAACCTTATCCACGAAATCACCAAGGAGTTTAACATCACAACCATAATCAACACCCACGATATGAACTCGGTGATGGAGATTGGCGAGAAGATTGTATATATTCACGAGGGTCAAAAGTGGTGGGAAGGTTCGAAGGATGATATCCTGCTTGCCGAAAATCGCGAATTAAATGACTTTGTATTTGCCTCGGCTATGGCAAAACGAGCAAAGAGCGCTATAAAGTAGTGGTATAAAACAACTATTTAGACAAATATTTTTGATAGCTCTTGTAAAAGTGACTAAAAAGATATATTTTTGTAGTCATCTAGAGTATAATTAGGAAATATCTATTAATTAACAAATTATATAAGCGATGATTAAGATTGGTATTAATGGTTTTGGTCGTATCGGCCGTATGGTATTTAGAGCTGCTTGCTCACAGGCTGATAAGTTTCAGGTTGTAGGTATCAATGACCTTTGCCCTGTAGATTACTTGGCATATATGCTTAAGTATGACACTATGCACGGCAAGTTCGAGGGTACTGTAGATTACTGCACAGAGAAGAACCTCCTTATCGTAAACGGTAACGAGATTCGCGTAACAGCAGAGAAGGATCCAGCACAGTTGAAGTGGAACG
>JAEIGA010010076.1_pt1 | contig 14321 bp, 26 predicted proteins | sample 9270691 | NCBI WGS metagenome assembly JAEIGA01 (sample SAMN17057246, study PRJNA624740) | gut metagenome | biome: biome; isolation source: fecal sample | host: Bos grunniens | place: China: Xizang | collected 2019 | reverse complement strand
TATTAGTTATAAGGCGTTTTAAGAGCGTTTTGCTGTCAATGTGGTCAGTGGTGTCACAGAGGGTGAGATCGTTGAAATACGAGAGATTTAGTGGGTAAATATTTGGTAATATAAAATGTTTTTATTATATTTGTATTGTAATATAAAAATAAAAAAGAAATATGTATATAGCAGTAGATTTTGATGGAACTTGTGTGACAAACGAATATCCAAATGTTGGTAGAGATATTGGGGCAGTGCCCGTGTTGAAAAAACTTGTTGATGCAGGTCACAAACTTATCCTTAATACAATGAGGTCTGGCAAAGAATTGGCGGATGCTATACGGTGGTTTATAGACAATAACATTCCATTGTTTGGTATAAATGAAAACCCAACACAGAAATCATGGACAGCATCACCAAAAGTTTATGCAAACCTTTATATAGACGATGCGGCACTAGGCTGTCCGCTTATAACAGATGGTTTTGTTACAAAAAACCCTTTCGTTGATTGGGAAGAAGTAGAGAAACAGTTAATAAAAAAGGAGTTAATAAATTAGAGTATGAAATATTTGGAGAGATATATTGAAGATAAGTTGAAAATCAAAATACTTGGCGAACTATCAACAAGAGAAAGTGCTTCTGGAGATGATGTTGGTGTATCTATTGTTATTGATGGTTATGAGCCAGGTCTGGAAGTTTGGTATGCTGATTATGTCGGTTGGCTTGAAGATAAAATTGAAAATCAAAAAATAATATTATAATATGGAAAAAATTACATTAGAAGAATTCAGATCGGATGTGCTGACAGCAATGTCTGATAAGCCGAAGAACTGGCGAGATGGTCAATTTGTGTTCAATTATATCAATGAAAAATATAAAGTTGCAAGATATGTGCAGTTTATAGATGGTGTAGATTGTTTTCATAATGACAGTAACATCGAAGCATTTATTGTTAGAAGTTATGAGAATCTAATGGCAGAAGAACAACTCAAAGATATATTTTACGGAAACACTAACGATTAAAAAATAAATTATATGTTGACAGCAACCGAAGCAAAATTAATATCATATAAGAACAAGCATTATTTCCCAATCGTATCAAAAAAGATATTAGACGCAGCAAACAATGGGGAAACATCCTGTGAGATATCAATTAATGAAATCATCAATGGCACGCCTGGTATGTTATATGAAATATCATATTTATTAAACGAACTTGGATATCGAACACTCATAAATGAAAATATTATAGATGTTTATTGGTCAGTTCAGAAACCTTTATTCTATGATATTCTTGGTGATATGGAAGAAGAGGAGTTTTCTGATTTTTAAATAATAATTATTTTTTTAATGAAACTATCAAAATTATTTGGTAGTTTCATTTTTTTGTTGTATCTTTGTATCGTAAAAACAACTAAAAACAATTAATTATGAAATACAAAGTAAAAGAACTGTTAGATAACAAGAATTTAATTAGTCATCTGTTTTTGAATTGTATCGATTCTGAAACTGTTGATAGCATCATTAAAACAAAAGATTATAATGTTGAATCAACCGAAATCGACATTAAATTGTTAGTGAATGACCGAGAGTTGAATATAGATGGATTTCTCCAGCATCTTAACAATGAATATTTTAATATGGTTAAGAAATCCGCTGACAGCCTTGTTAAGAAACAACTTTCTAATAGAGCATATGAAATTGGAGAAGTGCTGTCAGAACTTGAAACTAAATTGAAGCATATTGAAAGCAACATTGAGTGGGATGAGAAATTAATTGAAAGCAATCTATAAATAATTATTTTATGTTAGTGATACATATAATATCGACAGATGACACAAAAGAGTTTTCTGGGATTTATGATGGTCTGAAAAACGCGACCATACTAATCAATCCTAAAGAATCCGAGTGTAAGAAAGCAATCATCAATGAAAAAGAAAGAATTGTTTTCATTGGTCACGGAACAGAATGGGGGCTTTTGAACCAACGGCTTGATGGGTTTATTGTTGATTCTAATTCAGTTCAATTTTTAAGAGGTAAGGATATTATTGGAATATGGTGTGATGCTTCTAATTTTGCTTTCAGATATGACCTGACAGGATTTTTTACATCTATGTTTATATCTAATTATCATGAATTAGTAGAATGTGGGTTTGATACATTTGATGGTTGTGAATCTGAAATAAAAAGACAGAACGAAATATTTGCTTCGAGGATTAATCGATTGCTGTCAGCAAACACACCAAGTAGAGAATGGGCGGGAATTCTTTTCGACAGTTTAGATCACGAGAAAGGATTTGTCAATTATAATTATAAAGCATTATATTCAACAGAAGAATAAAAAGGATAACTTATGAAAACAGAAGAAAGAGAACAGATTATTCAAGTTTTGAATGACACAAATACATTGAGAAAATTTGAGAACTTATATTTTCGTTGGCAAGACGAAAAGCAGTATGAAGATTTCAACGATTATACTATGTCTATGATGAAATCTATGCCAACTGGTGCATCACTTATAAAGGGGACGAAAAGACCTTTTGGAGTATCTTTCAATTATGGAGGTTCGAGAGTTCACTTGTTTCTGAAATTTGAAAATAAAGGTAGATATTGTAAGCTAGCGGCTAAAATTATCTGACAGCAAAAATAAAAAATAATTATTATTTTTGAAAGAAATAGGCTGAAAGCTTGCGGATATGAAATAATTGTTGTATCTTTGCGGTAGGAATAATAAACAAAATATATGGACAAAATACACAAATATGCACAGAAGTATTGTGATGAAGTAAAAATTTCATCATTAGGAAAATCATATTATTATCATTTTAATGGTGGAAAATTTATATTGAGAATATCCGACCACATAGGTCGCAATAGCAGCGGTAAAGTTTCTATCATAATAGACGAGAAAGGTTATTTAATACACAATCATACAACAGGAGCGATATATATTGAAACATATGAGAAATTAAAAATATTCATCAAATCGCTATCAGTATTGAGTTCCATCAATGTTCAATTCGATCTGTCAATGTCTGAAATCGGTGACTTGAAGCAAGAAGCAAACATCTTAAAACAACAGATGGATTCATTGGTAAAAAAGAATCAAAAGTTAGGGGAAAACAACACACGCCTCAACAATGAGAATACATCTTATAAATCTAAATTGAAAGCAATTAAAAAAGAGAATGAATATTTAAGAGAAGAAATGAGATGCAATCCTTTGAGAACTTGGTTCAAACTTTTCACTCGCTATCAGAAAGCAAAATAATTATAATATGTATTTAACAAAAATATGACAATATGACAAAAGAACAAAAGAGAAACATCGACAAGATTATTGCGGTAGTATTTTATGCAATCTTTCTACCTTTTGTGTTATTATATATAATCTCGTATTCTATAAGCACATCACTGAAATATTTGTTCGAAAATATCCTGAACCCACTGTATAATAAGGTGTGCGTTCTCGTCAGACGACCGATCCCAAATTCGACAGTTCAAGTGAAAGGAAAGGATGACAAATACTTCAATAGAATCAACGAGAAACTTTTGACAATAAAAGAGGCGAAATCTCTCGGACAGCAATATGAGGAAAAAGGATATGAAGTTCATTTGAATTTAAGCGAATTATAAAATAATAATTATTATTTCAAATATTTGGATATATAAAATAAAAATATTATATTTGTAATATAAAAACATAGAATTATGATACACAACATTAAACTTATTGAAAAGGGAGAGGTTATTGGAATTTATGATGTGGTTGATAGACACGGACAGCAATTGGCAGATTTTGAAATCACGCTTGGCGTTGATATTCTGAAATTCGATGATGACTATGTAAATTACAATGGTTCATTAATTGTATCAGATAAAGAAGTAGAAGATGCTGTCATTGACTATATGCGTTACGAATATCCAGAGGTGTATGACTATATGTTAGATATGTAATGACATGAAATAAGATGATAACCGACAGTAACCAACAATGGTGTTATAATTACAAACCATATGAAATATGATAGCGGTTGCTGTCGGTGGGATAAAAATAAAACGGAATTATCTATTTTAGACTTGGTTTTTTAACAAAAAATATCACATTTGTAATGATAATGGGTTTTTATATCGAAAGAACCCATAAATACAAAAAACTGAATATTTGAGTTATAAACACATAATTTATAGGATATGAAAAACATTAAGAAGTTTGATGAATTTATTGAAGATCAAAATTACGAAACAATAGATGAACTATTGCAGACCGTCTATACCGATGAAATGTTATTGGAAATGGCAAACATTTCACAGAATACCACGGGATTGGATGTTATTATTTGGGTGCAAACCAACAATACACAATCGACTGGAAAACACAATCTGCCACGAATAAAATTCCAGAACAACACGGCAATAAAAATCCAGATCAATGAGTTGATTCCGATTTCCATATCTGATAATCCCAAGATATTGTTGAAAAACAATGATTTGAATAAAATCAAAATCAGTCAAGCACAAATAAATGCTGTAAAACTGTGGATTGTGAAAAACAAAGAAATATTGATTGATTATTGGGAAGAGAAAATAACAACAGATGAATTGTTTCAAAAACTAAAAAAGTAGGTTTATTTAATTATTGAACTATAAGATATTTAAAAGACCTATCCCAGATGATATTGATTTTGCTAATAGTATGCTATCAGAGGGATATAAGTTAATTAATGTAGTGCCTCGATTTTTTAGCGATGGAACTTGTGCAGGATACACTTATTGGTTTGAAAGCATTTCTGAAATCTGATGGAGATTGCTTTCAAAATCTGAAACAACATGAAATCAAAAACAATTCAATACAGAAAATATTATGTTTAAGAAATCAGCAGTAAAAGAAGAAAACAATTATTACCTTTATAATGGCGAGTTGTATCGTGTTAAATTTAAAACAGAGAACACTGGTGAAGTGTGTGCTTTCAATGGCTGGTATAATAATTTTGAGGAATGTAATATAAAGCCGTTTTTATCATTGAGTGGTCTTCCGTTTGATATAAACAAAGCGACAAAGGTTGAACCGAAAGATTTGAATATTGCTATCGAAAATGTTAAGTCAGACTGCAAAAAGAAATTTGATGATTTCAAACTTGACGGGACATTATATACAAATACAGACAAATTTAGTTTTTGTTATTATGTATTTCCTGCGGTAGTTCGACCTAAAAAAAAGTTGGTCTATGAAAATGGTGAAACTGCTCGTCGAAAATATATTCTTGAAATTGAAATCATAGATGGTATTGATGCTGAAAGCAAGCGCAAATTTATTTTGTTTCACGATTTCATTTTAAATTACGCACCTGGATGTGTTGTCAGAGTAGTTGATAGCGATGACCCTTTTGAAAATTTGGGCGAATACAAATTCGAGAATTATTTCGAACAACAATATTATAATGTGATATCTGAAGATGAGGCTTTACCTTTCTGAAATCTGATGACATGAGAAGGATATATTATTATTACGACGCGGTTGTGAAATCACATGACAACAGATACTATGTTGATTATTACTGCACTAATGGAAAGCAAAGGGTTTGGGCTGGCAGGCATATGGGAGATTCTCCGACAGCAGCATTAGAATTCACGAGAAGTCTCGTCAACAGTCTCAATAAACCAAGATCGTTTTTCGGAAAGATCTGTCAGTGGTTTTGGTTTATGAAACGAATCAGAAATTGAAAGAAATATTAAGGATGATGTCAATTGGCATCATCTTTTTTATTAATGATTTTTTTTATGCATTTTTATTTGCATTAGGTAAATAATAATTATTTTTTGTTATATTTAATATGTAATCAAAAGAAATCAAATGGAAACCAATTTTACTATAAATAATCCTATTTTCAATTCAGTCGAAGAATTGTGTGAATACCTGCAAGAACAGGGGCATCAAGAAACAATATTTTTTGAAAACCCAAGTGTGGTCAAGGCAATCACAGGCATCACTGACAGCGAACAACTAATCTACGACTATGATCTGATGATCGAGGCGGCGATGGAGGAAGAGGGCTGGACATGTGAGGAGGCTGTCGAATGGATTGAATATAACACCCTTCGTTCTTTACCATATATGGGAACCTATCGTCCGATAGTTAGCCTTCCCATTAATTGGTAATCTAAATAAACTTTACTTTATAAACATTTCTTACGGGTGGTGGTCCTCATAGTAGATCCATCACCTTTCTTTAATAATAATTATTTTAAATATGAAATCGAAAGAAATACTCAATCTCTTTGGAGAACCACTGACAGATGAAATCGAAAGACATATGGTCAAAAATAAGACTCTTGCTTTCAAAAAGAAATCCAAAGCAACCAAAGAGTATCACTATATACCAATCAAGAACATAAAGCATCGGAAAGAAACCAAACAGTTTTTAAATGAAATGCTCGGACTTCTGTCAGCAGGTTGGAGAATTGACCAGATAGTTTATGCGATTGGACGCACACTGACAGCAGGAAAGGAACTGCCAGATTTTCATATGAAATCAAAAAGCAATCTGGTGATATGCATACCAGAAAAGGTTCGTGAGGAGCGCGATCTGATTGGCGATTGCTATCAATATTTGTGCAGCAAGCACGAGCGACTCAAAAAAGGATCCTTTTATACAACTTCATGTATAGTAGATAGAATCATTGAAAATATAGATATAGATGAAAATACTTCGTTGTTCGATCCGTCATGTGGAAGCGGGAATCTCATCCTGAACAATAAAGTCAGGAGACCTGATCAGGTTCACGGAATAGACCTCGACCCGATAGCGGTGATGTGCTGTCAGTTCAACTACTATCTGAAATTTGGAAACGATGCTCCGCCGCCAGATATAAAATGTTGTGATTTTATTGAATTTGTGAAATCACATGAAGGCGCTCTGAAATACGATGTCATACTATGTAATCCTCCATATGGCGCGGAGATGGATATATCTGGTCTGGTGAATTCTGAAATCAAAAGCACTGACAGTTTAGATTACTTCGTCGAGCACGCAAGCAAGATGGCGAAGATATCGATATTTGTGCTGCCAGAAACTGTCATTAATGTGAAGAAACACGAAAGCATTCGCTCGTGGATCCTTCAAAAAAAGAAATTGGCTGCAATTCAAAGTTTTGGAGCGTCAATTGCAGGCACATTATATAATATTGTTGCATTAACCCTAAACGAAGAGAAAAATAATAATTATTTTTTTGATGGAAAGAAAGTTGATTACGAATTAACTATCAATGTGTTAGACGGTAAGCTCAGACCTATTGACCAAGAAGAAATGGATTTTATATACAAAATTTACAGTGTGCCTCATCAAACTCTTGCGGCGTGTAAACATGTAACTGGTATCGTAACGGGCAACGACGAGATGTTCCTGCTGGACAACCCGACAGCAGGAGCGGAACCAATCATCACTGGTAAAAATGTCCAGCCGTATAAAATAACTGGTGAAAAATATATCAGATATGAAGAGCAGCGGCAACAATTGGCGATTGATGTCAAGGAATCTTATTTTAGAACACCAGAAAAACTCATTTATCATACAGTGTCCAGATATCTGGAGTTTGCTATCGATACTGACAGCAGGTTGACTACCTGCACAGCGAATTTCTTTCTGGTGAAAGATATCAAAGTGAGCACAAAATGCATAATGGCTATTTTCAACTCGAAGATATATAATCGCCTCAACAAGTTACTTTTTGGAGATAAGGTGAATCGCGGATGTAATATTAAGAAACTGCCCATACCATTATTGACCAAAAATCAACAGCAGCAAATAGAAAAATATGTGGACGAAGGAAATTATGAATCAATTGACCAAATGCTAACGGAAATATTTCAGTTGTGATTAATAAAAATAATTATTATTTTTAGCACGGGAATTTCTCGTGCTTTTTTATTGCTTTCAGTGTTTGAGACCTGACAGAAAATACGACGGCAGGCGGGACAGGATGACGGCAGGTATATTATATAATATATAAATGTTCGCGCGTGAGGAGATGAAAAGGATCCTTTCTTGCGTGAGATGTCAGTTTATAAAAAGGTTTCCGTGGTTGGACAATTATAAAAGGATCCTTTCTTATGCGTGTGGTCGTATTCTGATAGCAATAAAAATAAAAAAATAATTATTATTTTTAAAAAAGTTGGTTAAAAGCTTGCGGGAATGAAATAATTGTCGTATCTTTGCAGTAGAAACAAGAACAAAAAGTCAAACAAATAAAAACAAAACGACTATGAAACTTACAAAAAAAGATAAGAATTATTTGATTTCTATCGGTTATGAAAATGCTGATTTCAGCATAATAGAAGAAACAGTAAGATTCATTAGATATGAATTGCTTGGGATACCCGACATCAGAATTAGCAAAGATAAGGCTATAAAATTATTAGGAAGAGAATTGTTTATAAATGGTATAGGAAGAGCAACATTTCACGGTAGTGCAATTCGTCGTTGCGAAGAAGATACAAATATAGAAGTTTATTTTGAAAAAAGAAAATAATTATTTTTTATAAAAAAATTGGCTGAAAGCTTGCAGATATAAAAATAATGTCGTATCTTTGCAGTAGAAACAAGAACAAAAAGCAATGAAAAGATTTTTAATTGAATATAAAGAGGTTTCTTACGGAGTGATTGAAGTGTTCGCAGAAAATGAAGAAGAGGCAAGAGAAATTGCTGAATGCGAAGGCACTCGTTTTGTTAATGACTCTGAAATTGAGTTGTGGCAAGTTCAGAAAGAAGAAGCAATTTAAAACAATAAGTTTAACAACAAAAACAAATGGAATTATGAAGTATTCATCTTCTACACTTGTAAGAACAGATAATGTTCAGAGATACTTTAAAGACATCAGATGTTCTAAGTATAATCCTCTTGACGATTCTATCATCAGAGAGTTGTTTGCTGACAGAAACGAAAACAGAGAGCAAATCATAAATGCAAACATCAGATTGGTAGCAACTATTGCAAAGTCATACGACAATTCTGATAGTTTTATGGACTATAACCAGGAGGGAATCGAGGGTTTGATAGAAGCGATTGATAGATACAACCCTTGTGAGGAAGCAAAATTTTCTACATACGCAGCAAATTGGATTCGCTCAAAAATGAGTATGCTTTGTAAAAAAATAAATATGGTTCAAAGAAGCAATCAAGGAAAGATTGGTTCAAAGGCTATAAAATTCCAAGAGCAGTTTTTCAAAGAGAATATGCGTGAAGCAACAACAGAAGAAATCATAGAGCATCTTTCTGAAAACTGTAGTATAGATGTGAAATATGCTAATGAAATTTTTGGAGTGAAAATAAACAGCATCAACGATGAATTGGATGATGGTTTGACTCCAGAGAGCAGTGGTGAGTTCGCAGTTAAAACAGCGTGTGAAAACAATTACTTAAAATCTATTGAAGAAGAAGATTTGACCATTGCTATAGGAAAGATGATGAACATGCTCACAAACAAGGAAAGAGATTTTGTCACAAGACATATAATAAATGGAAATTCATACGCAGATATTGCTGAAGATATGAATTGCACAGCAGAAAGAGTTCGACAGATTGTTGTAGGAGCATTGAAGAAAATGAAAAATAATGACTTTGCGAAATCTAAATTTGCTTGCTATTTGAAATAATAATTATTTTTTGGATATGAAAACAAATATTATTATGAACAAGAAATTTGGAAAGGCGTGCATCTCACGAAATGAATTCGAGGCAATGCGCTGTCCAATTTATTCAACAGATTTCACCGACAGCCAAATGCAGGAACTGGCAGATTATGTCGAAAGCGAATTAAGGAAAGAATATCCTGATGTTGTAGACAGTATGTTTAAACTTTGGCAAGGGAAACGGGAAGAACTTACAGACGAGGAATTGGAAAGGTTGGCTGACGAATACGACGAAGCGAATGAACTCTTTTGGGAACTCATGGAAGAATATGCTATCGGAACGCTCGGTGCAAAATATTATTCCGAAATGAAATAATAATTATTTTTATTGTTATATTTTATTATGAACAACTATATATTAGAAATAACAAACATCTCAAAAATAAATGAGAAACTCTATTCGGTAGAAATTGCATTCGTAGATACTGTTAATAATATCGAAACACATTATACGACTATTGAAGTTGAGGCTATAAACCAAGAGTTTGCAAAGAAAATAGCCGAAATCAGAATCGAAGAAATGCTATCGGATACAACAGAACATGATCTATTTTACAGTAACAATCTAAAAGAAACTTGTAAAGATTATGTAATAGCTTACAATGATATGCAAGCAAGACTATCCGAAATACAAGAGGAATTCGATGACATACTGGCAGAAATCATAGGAAAATATCAGGAATCATCAGATATAGGAAGCATCGATGCCGAACTGGGGATTGACATCAAGTCGTTAAACATCAACGCAGAAATGGATGGAGAGCAAATGTCAATATGGGCTATCAGATTGTTTATAGATGGCGATTCACAATGGCTCGAACTGAAAGCCACATCAACTGGTAATTTGGATGACCTGTATTGGTATACAATATATGATTTCCCGCCAGAAACAACTTATAAAATTCTGTCAGCAATCATGGAAAATATCTGAAAAAAATGGCTCATTTGTATATTATAAATATATACATTAAATAATATAATAAACATGAATGTTAAACTTATCATTTAAACTGAAAGACAATAAGACACTTAAATAAAAAAATAAATAATTATTATGGATAAATTTATAGATAATGTATTGTTGTTTATACTTAAAATTTTATGGTATTGTTCATTGACAGCAATAGCAGTAGTTATCATTATTATGATAGTATTGTTATCACCTATTTATTTAATATATTTAATTAAGGAATGGATTACAGATAAACTATAATATATAAGATTATGGAAGAAAGAAAGGATATTGTCGGAGAGAAACTGCCAGCAAACGAAAACACTGCAGAGACGATCGAACAGGAGATTAAAGAAGTTATAGAAAATGATCCCGATGTTATGAAGTTGAAAGCACAGGAGGCTGAACTGATGAGTTTGATTTCAGACCCAAAGGTTATGAAGGCATATCGTGCTATCAGGAGTGATATATATGGAGTAAGTGAGCGTCGGCAGGTGAGTAAGAAAGAAAAAAAGAAAAAGAAGGCTAAACGCCGTATGGTAAAGAAATCAAAGAAATAAAATAATTCTTCATATCTATAGAATGGATTCCGTCGTGATGATGTAAATCCATTCTTCTTTTTTTATAAAAATAATTATTATTTAAAAAAGTTGTCTGAAAGCTTGCGGAAATGAAAAAATTGTTGTATCTTTGCAGTAGAAACAAGAACAATTAAAAACAACAATTATGAAAGAGATTATTTTAAGAGAGATGCCAATTTTGAGTGAGCCGACATATCGTTATCATATTTTGCCAGATGGTTCTATGGTAGATGTTTATGCTGTCCGATATGATAGTAAGGTAGATATAGTAAATAAAAAGTTTATCTCTATTTTTGATGATGGTTACGATGAGTGTGATTTGCCGACTTTTAATGATTTGTATGCCAAAGGACAACTTGTAAAAGAAGGTTCGTGTATTGAAAACACATATGATTATTTCACAAATAAAGATTTGCTAACTGATGAGGATGTTGATAGCATTATACAAGAGTTCAAGGAGCATGGCTTTAATATAACTAAATATGCTATATTGTATAATTATTCGGCTTGGTTGGTAGATGAAAAGAGCGGATATAGGGACGAAGAAAACAATTATCACCTATTCAGTCCTTGTGGATGTAATCCGCTGTCATTTCGAGCAACAACATTACATGAAAAATGTAAAGATTGGCAGACAACATATAGATGTTAAATTTAGTGGTTCTTTTTAGTTCTAACGGCACTTCTCCACTTGGGTGGTAGTAAGTATCATCTGATTGGAGAAAGTGTCTTAAAACGAAAAAATAATTATTATTTTTAAAATTTCTATCAAAAAATTTGGAAGATATAAAAAAAAGTATTACCTTTGTATTGTGAAATTAAAATAACATAAACAATTTAAACAATTAAACAAATAGAAAAGACATTTAAGACAACAAATTTGACAGAGTTCAGTAATATGCTTCGTGAAGGCATTGTAGATTTCGAGTTCGTTAAGAAGGATGGTAGTGTTCGACAGGCAAAAGGAACGCTCGTTGCAGAACATCTCCCCGCTCCGAAGGCTTTCCGCTCATTTGTGAAGGAAAGTTTCGTGGGTGCTTACTAAAAGTCAAACTATTCTTGGTGTAAAGATTTGAAATACAATAACTTATCTTTACACCAAGAAATAAAAAATAATTATTATTATGAAAAACCCAGCGTGTTCTAAACTTGTTAAAGAGTATAATTTGCAGGTAACATTATATAATATAATTAATGAGAGGGTCATCCAGAATAAATATGAGATGTTTTATCTGTGGAAATATAAGCAAGACTATCCAGCAGATTGGAAACGAAAAGCGGAGAAACTATCTGATGACCGAGTTAAGATGGCAAAAACCAAACAAATCATCAGAAATTTGAAACGCAGAATACGAGAATGTAATTCAGAGCATCCTCAGCAATAATAAAAAATCTTGTAGTAATCATATTTTTAAACAACATGAAAAGAAAATATGTTATAAAACTCAAAGGCACTAAATGTTATTTGAGAAATACAAGCGATAAGGCTGTCAATTTTACAACAGATATAAGTAAGGCAAAAGTTTTCGAGCGCGATCCAGAAAAGATGGATATTATCGATAAACTGAAAGCCAGAGAATTTAAATTGAAAAAGGAAACACATAAGACGGATTATGTCCGCCTGACTATGGACAAGACAACCTGGCAGGATTTGTATAATAATCATCTCGATCAAATACAGGAGATATCAGATTGCCGCCTTAATATACACCAGTTTTCATTTTCACTGATTAAGAAATTTAAATCAAAGGCAGAATCATATAGTAAAAATGGCACATATCCTAATTTCGAATGTGATTACTATGGAGAAGATTTTGAAAGAGCATCTTTATAAAAAATAATTATTATTATGATTGAAAAGGGCGTGATATTTTCCATATCAGAAAATTCTGGTGAACAAGAAAAATATATCGTCGTTGAAAGAATAGAAGATATTGGTGGTCGCGGAGAAGGAGGTTGGATATGTTTTAATTGGGATGCCGTATTAGAAAAAGGATCCGAGAATATATCAGCGTTTGATTGTTGGAGAGTCACAGACCGTTATCTTGAAATACAAATACAAAGAGGTGTAATTAAACTCGTTGAAACAATTTAATAAACATATGAAAACAAAAATCACTGTAACAGAACTAACTCATGAAGAACTTGTCAATTTGCTTTCAACTGCACTGTATGGCAGTTCTTGGTTCGGAGCATCTTATGATAAGGACATATACAAGTCATTAGAAAACACTGAAGGCGATTGCTTTGAAGATGCATTGGCAGATATGCTTCTTAACAAACATAAGATCACGATCACTGATTATTATGCAGAAGGCGAAAAGTATTCAAAGAAGTTTGTAAGGTTTGATGGTGAAGACGCAGAGTATGAAATTACACTGAAAGATATTCTGAATACAGCATCAACGAAGAGAGGTTTCAAACTGGTAGAAGAAGTCCTTGATGGAGATGGTGATTTCTGGACAGCGGATGCTTTCTTGCAACGAGTTGTATTCGGCGAGGAAATTTATGGATAACTAAATGTTTAATTCGGAATAATTAGCAGGACGGAGTGGAAGTCGTCCTACGAGATGGATACGGTCGTGAGATAGAATCCATCTTTTTTTATAAAAAATAATTATTATTTCAAAAAAGTTGTTTGAAAGCTTGCAGGTATGAAAATAATGTCATATCTTTGCAGTGTAAATAAGAAACAACCATTATGAGAAAGATTTCAAAAAGAAAAGAAATATATATAACCAACAAAACAATGAAAGTTGGTGAAATTTGTATATGTCCTATATGCGGTAAAGAATTTACAAAAAGACAATACGCACAAGCTTTCTGTTGCGGTAAGTGCAAAGATGCTTATTGGAACGCAAAGAAAGATAGACACAGAGCGGGTTATTACGAAGAGTATGACAACAAGCACCCCGAAAGAAAGTTGAGGAGGGCGTTATATTCTATGGATATAATCAATGCTCGTGATGAGGCTGAAATGGAAGCAAGAATGGCACTCGCAACAGACGAAGATTTCAGAAGATATGTCAATGACGATTGTGATGTATGTGATATACCGAACTGTAATGTAGATTTGGCGACTATGTATGACAATTATCTATGTAGAGATTATGATTA
>JAEIGA010010075.1_pt1 | contig 14321 bp, 8 predicted proteins | sample 9270691 | NCBI WGS metagenome assembly JAEIGA01 (sample SAMN17057246, study PRJNA624740) | gut metagenome | biome: biome; isolation source: fecal sample | host: Bos grunniens | place: China: Xizang | collected 2019 | reverse complement strand
TTCTGTAACAAGATGGACAGAATTGGTGCAAACTTCTATCGTTGCTTAGACATGATTGTTGATCGTTTAGGTGCTCAACCTTTACCTCTTCAATTACCAATCGGCGCTGAAGATGAGTTTCAAGGTATGATTGATTTGCTTGAAATGAAAGCAATCATTTATACAGGAAGCACAGCTGATGCTCCAATTGAAATTAAAGAAATTCCTGCTGAATTACAAGCAAAAGCAGAAGAATATCATGCAAAATTAGTTGAAATGGCTGTTGAACAAGATGATCAAGCTATGGAAGACTATTTTGAAGGTAAAGAAATTTCTATTGCTACATTGAAGAAATGTATCCGTAAAGGTACGTTGTCTATGTCTTTTGTTCCTGTATTATGTGGTACAGCATTCAAGAACAAAGGTGTTCAACCATTACTTGATGCTGTTATTGACTTTTTACCTTCACCTTTGGATTTACCAGATACAGAAGGTACAAAGCCTGGTTCAGAAGAAGTTCTTACACGTAAGGCTGATGACAATCAACCTTTAGCTGCTCTCGCATTCAAAATCATGAATGACCCATTTGTTGGTTCTTTAACCTTCACTCGTATTTATTCAGGTATTATGAATGCTGGTTCTTATGTTTACAACTCTGTTAAAGATAAAAAAGAAAGAATCGGTCGTATGCTTTTGATGCATGCTAACAAGCGTGAAGATATCAAAGAAGCACATGCTGGTGATATCGTTGCTTTGGCAGGTTTGAAAGATACAACAACTGGTGATACATTATGTGATTCTTCTAATGCAATCGTATTAGAAAACATGGTGTTCCCTGATCCAGTTATTGAATTAGCAGTAGAACCAAAAACAAAAGTTGACGTTGAAAAAATGGGCTTAGCTTTAGCTCGTTTAGCAATGGAAGACCCATCATTTAAAGTTTCATCAGATCCTGATTCTGGTCAAACAATTATTAAAGGTATGGGTGAGTTACACTTAGACATTATCGTTGATCGTTTACGCCGTGAATTTAAGGTTGACGCTAATGTTGGTAACCCACAAGTTGCTTATCGTGAAACAATCACTAAGTCTTGTGATATCGAATATACTCACAAGAAACAATCTGGTGGTGCTGGTCAATTTGCTAAAGTTAAAATTACATTTGAGCCTATGGAAGGTTATAATGGATTTGAGTTCCACAACACAGTTGTTGGCGGTAACGTACCAAAAGAATACATCCCTGGTGTAGAAAAAGGTTTACGTTCTGCAATGGACAATGGTGTGTTAGCTGGTTACCCAGTAACTGGTGTTAAGTGCACATTGTATGATGGTGCTTACCACGAAGTTGACTCTAACGTTATGTGCTTTGAAATTGCTGCTCGTGCTGCTTTCAGAGAAGGTATGCGTCAAGCAGATGCTAGATTACTTGAACCTATTATGAAGGTTGAAGTAGTTACTCCTGAAGAATATATGGGTGACATTATCGGTGACTTAAACTCAAGACGTGGTTTAGTTAACGGTATGGATCAACGTGGTAATGCCCGCGTGGTTGATGCTCATGTTCCTTTAGCTAATATGTTCGGTTATGTAAATACATTACGTTCTTTATCACAAGGTCGTGCTCAATTTACAATGATTTTCGATCATTATGCTGAAGTTCCAAGAGAAGTAGCAGAAACAATTAAATCAAAAAATAACTAATTTTAACCGGAATAGTCGTCATTGACTGGCGACTATTCCAAGTTTAGTTGCCTTCGGGCAAAAATAAAAATCTTTTTGTTTATATTTAGGAGAAGATTAAGATGGCAAAAGAAAAGTTTGAACGCAGTAAGCCACACTGCAACATTGGTACTATCGGTCACGTTGACCATGGTAAAACAACATTAACAGCTGCTATTACAAAAGTATTGGCAGAAGCTGGTGCATCTGAATTCGTTGATTATGCAAATATCGATAAAGCACCTGAAGAAAGAGCTCGTGGTATTACCATTAATACATCACACGTAGAATACGAAACAGAAAACCGTCACTATGCACACGTAGACTGCCCAGGACACGCTGACTATGTTAAAAACATGATTACTGGTGCGGCTCAAATGGATGGTGCTATTTTGGTAGTATCTTCAGCTGATGGTCCAATGCCTCAAACACGTGAACACATTTTGTTGGCTCGTCAAGTTGGTGTGCCAGCTATCGTAGTATTCATGAACAAAGTAGACCAAGTAGATGATCCAGAATTATTAGAATTGGTTGAAATGGAAATTCGTGATTTATTAAGTTCATATGAATTCCCTGGCGATGAAATTCCAATCGTAAAAGGTTCTGCATTAGCAGTATTAGAAGACAGCAACCCAACAATTGGTAAAGAAGCTGTATTAGAATTAATGAAACAAGTAGACGCTTACATTCCACAACCAGAACGTCCAAAAGATAAATCATTCTTGATGCCAATCGAAGACGTATTCTCAATTTCTGGTCGTGGTACTGTTGTTACAGGTCGTGTTGAACGTGGTATTTTACACGTTGGTGACGAAATTGAAATCGTTGGTATTCGTCCAACAGCAAAAACAACATGTACAGGTGTTGAAATGTTCCGTAAATTGTTAGACCAAGGTGAAGCTGGTGATAACATCGGTGTATTACTCCGTGGTACAAAACGTGAAGAAGTTGAACGTGGTCAAGTATTAGCTGCTCCTGGCACAATTACTCCACACACAAAATTCATGTGCGAATGCTATATTTTAACAAAAGAAGAAGGTGGTCGTCATACTCCATTCTTCAACAACTATCGTCCACAATTCTATTTCCGTACAACTGACGTAACAGGTTCTATCGAACTTAAAGAAGGTGTAGAAATGGTAATGCCTGGCGATAACATCACAATGACAGCAACATTAATCAGCCCTATCGCTATGGACGAAGGTTTACGTTTCGCTATCCGTGAAGGTGGTAGAACTGTTGGTGCTGGTGTGGTTTCTAAGATTGTTGAATAATCTTATTCGCATTATGCCAAATAGAAAAAGCACTCTCTTCCGAGGGTGCTTTTTTATTGTTTGATTATATATTTATATTATACTTCTATACCAAAGCAGAATTTAGCTAATAACCCAATTAGGAAAGAAATTAAGGCAACCGATAAACTAATACCTGCCATTTCTAAAAATCTTGGCATTACCTTTTCAGACTTTACTGTTGCTATATAAAAGCTAAATGAATAAATCAATGTAACAACAATTGCTATCATAGATAAAAGTGCAGCAACATACATATTATTTGGCAAAAGTAAATATGGTAATGTTAAAAATACTACAGTTATAAGGTATGCAATACCTGTATAAATACTTGCTTTTATAGCGTTAGAATTACCATTAGCTCGCTCAGCCAAATAGTTTGATGATGCCATAGAAAGTGTTGCAGCAATACCTGTTATTACGCCTGACATTGCTATAAGTTTGGTATTCATCAAAACAAATGTTAAACCTGCAATTGCCCCTGTTAATTCAACTAGAGCATCATTTAATCCTAATACCATTGCTCCGGTGTAGTTTAAACGCTCTTCATCAACCATATCTATCAAATATTTTTCATGAGCTTTTTCTTGTGCTACAATATGTTCTATTTCAGGGAAATATTCTTTTACTCTCTCCATTGAGCTAATACCATCATACTCATTTGCTTCTAGCAATTTGATAACAAATGTATATCCTAGAAGATAGTTAACTATACTATAGAAAAATACCTTAAATAAATTAGGCTTTATATCTTTCTTAGTATATTGCTTCCATATTAAAGAATGTGCATTTTCTTCTTGCGCCATCTTTAGCATAATTTCTTTATTTTTTTCATCCTTTATCTTATCCGCTAGAACATAGTATAGTTTAGATGCTGTTACTTCGTCCCTTTGAAAACTTTCTAGCAAATCTAAGTGCTCTTTAGAACAAACATGAGTGCTCATTAAACAATCCTTTCTTAATATTATACAATTAATATAAACATAGTAATGTGATAAAATAAAAAGGCAATTAGAAACAATAAAAAATGCGACTTGATTTTTTTGAACTCAAGAATATCATATATGCGAAAGGAAAAATGATGATTAAGGTTTTATTTGTTTGTTTAGGAAATATTTGTCGGTCGCCGATGGCGCAATTTGTGTTTAAACAAATGGTTGAAGAGCGAGCTCTCTCCGAGCAATTTGAAATTGATTCTGCAGCTACTGAAAGCTATAATGAAATGTGCCATGCAGGTATTCATTATGGCACAAGGGATATGTTGACTGCTATGCATGTACCTTTTGAGGAGCACTATTCTCGTCGTATTCGACCACGTGATTATGCATATTATGATTATATTTTAGCGATGGATGATAGTAATATTGAAGATATACAATCTATCGTTGGCATAGATACGGATAATAAAATACATCGTCTATTAGATTTTGCAAACAAGCCTCGTAATATCAAAGATCCATGGTACACCGGCAACTTTGATGAAACCTACTGGGATATTGTTGAAGGTTGCGATGCCTTTTTGAAGCACTTGAAAATCTGAATATAAAAAAAGAAAAAGCACCATTAAGGTGCTTTTTTTTATTTTAATGGTGGGTTGGGAGGGACTCGAACCCCCGACCAGACCGTTATGAGCGGCCGGCTCTAACCAACTGAGCTACCAACCCGACTGGATTAGTTTTATGCTATATGTTTTCTCTAGTCAAGAAGAATTTTTATTATATTGCACAATTTTTTATTATATATGTTTTATAGTCAATAAAAGATAAGAAAGCCTTTCAATCAATTAGGGCGATAGAATGGATGAATGCCTAGTTAATGTATTGATAGGTATCGTATTATGAGTGTGATAACGAGAACCTATGGATTAGCAGAAAGAAAATTTGTATACAAATGTTGATACTTAATAACAAATAATATTTATAAGGAAAGCTAAAATAAGGGTTTGGGTATATAATGCTAGGTTAAAATATTTATAAGTGCAATGAGGATAAAATATCAGATAATATTGTAAGATAAAATATAAGCAACTCCCTTGAGAATTGGTATGATTAAATTGAATGATATAGTTTTAAATGTTTATGGTACATACAAAGTGATGGATTAAAGTTTATAGAATATAATTTGAGCGCTAAGCTATATGATTTTTAACATAAAAAAAGAGTGGCAGGGAGCCACTCTTCTTTACTATTTATACTATATGTAAATAGAATTACATATATTTCCAAGCAATAGCGTTTTCTGTACCAGAGCATTGAGCAGCAGCAGCTGTAACAGCTACAGGTAAGTCACCATTAGAAATTGTGTATAAACCATCAGCAGAAGCAAGTGTTGCTTCTTCTAAAGCTTCAGCAGCAGTAGAAACCATATCAGCACCTGATTCAATAGCCATAGCTAATAAACCACCGCCGGCGTCACCACCCCATTCTGTTGTTGCAATAGCTACGCAAGCTGCTTCTGGAATTTTATCCATAGAGATAATGAATGCACCATTATCACCATCTTCTTTCACACCACCAGTTGTAATGATAACTTGACCAGCGAAAGCGTTTACAATACCACTTGTAGATTGAGAAACGTTAACGTTTGCAACTTGAGAAGCTGCTACATCAACCATTTCGTTTGGTAAAACACCAGTTCTGATAGCAGCACCGTTTGTTAAACCTTCATATGATTTTTGAGAAGCATATAATGTTCTAACGTTTGTAGAAATCATATTAACTTGTTCGATAAGTTTGTTTGTTTTGAATTTGTTCATAGCTTTTGAGTAACCTGCGATACCACCAACTGATAACACACCAACGATAGCTAACACGCCGAGCATCTCAATCATAGAACGACCTTGTTCATTAAATCTCATTTTAGTTCTCCTAAAAAATATTAACTTTAACGATTTTTACTTTACATCATAATCTCCATTTTTACAATTATGTAAAAGGTAATAGACTATAACTTAAGTAATAGTCGGTTCCGTTTCATCAAAAGTTTGATACTTTGTGGAACCGAACCTTGGGATGTATATTAAGCCACAAATATTAATTTTTCACTAATAGGCACAGATTTTTAATTTTGAAAACAATTCATAAATATACGATAGCTTGAATAAATTTTAATTAGAAACCATTTCTCCATTCATTACAGCCCAATGTAGCAATATAGATTTACGATATTTATTCAAAAAAGAACCAATCCAAACAAGGGATAAAAAAATATTGTATTGACTGAATGATAATTTTTTGATATATGCCTTGTATCGTATTATATTTAAAGGAGTTTACTATGGAACAAAGAATTGTTGATGTTAATGGTGTTAAACTTTCTAATAATTTGCCTTTTGGTCTTTTGTGTGGCCCTTGCCAAATTGAGAGCAGACAACATGCTATTGACATTGCTGGTGCGATGGTTGAAATTACAAAGGAATTAAATATTCCATATATTTTCAAAGCATCTTTTGATAAAGCGAATCGCACTTCCATTAAAGGCGCTAGAGGTGTTGGCATTGAAGAAGGTATGCGCACTTTTGACGAGATTAAAAAGCTTTACAACAATCTTCCTATTGTTACTGACGTACACGAAAAAGATCAATGCGAATTAGTTGCTCAACACGTTGACATGTTACAAATTCCAGCATTCTTATGCCGTCAGACAGACTTAGTTGTGGCTGCTGCAAGAACTGGCAAAGTTGTTAACATTAAAAAAGGTCAATTCCTTGCTCCTTGGGAAGCAAAAAATTTAGTTGTAAAATGCGACGAATCTAATAATCACAACGTTTGCTTAACAGAGCGCGGAACAAGTTTTGGTTATAACACTCTTGTTACAGACATGAGAGGTTTACCTCGCATGGCTCAAGATACTGGTTGCCCTATTATATTTGATGCCACACACTCTGTTCAACAACCTGGTGGAATGGGCGGTAGTTCTGGTGGTCAACGTGAATTTGCTCCAGTACTTGCTAGAGCTGCTGTTGCTGTTGGTGTTGGTGCTGTATTTATTGAAACACATGAAAATCCTGATAAGGCTCTTTCTGATGGTCCAAACACAATTGCTCTTAAAGACATGAAAGGTGTTTTAGAAGTATTGAAGAAGTTTGATGATGTTAGAAAGAGTTTGGATATATTCTAATCTCCGTTCTATATGATTATAAAAGATGAAGGATATGTTTTAAGTGCAAAAAAGTACGGTGAGAAATCACTGATTGTTACTCTTTTAACTAAAAATAAAGGCAAAGTCGTCGGATTTGTTTCTGATGGAGCAAGCAAAAAGAATAGCGGACTTTTCCAAATGGGAAATAAGATATTTTTTGAAGCAAGCGCCAGATTAGAGGAAAATATGCGACGACTTTTTCGTTTGGAGCTTATTGAACCCAATGCTGTTTTGATGATGAGCGACATTAAAAAGCTAGAGTTAATGACAGCTGTTTTGCCTATGATGATTAAAATCTTAAATGAAAATGATGAAACATATCAACTTTATGATGTTGCTTCAAAATTTTTTCAGGCCAAAACTATAAAAGATATGTTGATGTATTATGCATATTTTGAGTTTTATGCGTTGGAATATTTAGGAATTGGTTTATCACTTGATTGTTGTGCAGTTACCGGACAAACAGAGGGGTTAGCATATGTTTCTCCCAAAACAGGAAAAGCTGCTTGCAGAGAAGTTGGAGATCCCTATCGAGATAGATTGTTTTTGTATCCGCATTTTGTTGTGGATAACAATGATACTCCTTCTTATGTAGAAATATTTAATGTGCTAAGAATGACTGAGTTTTTCTTAAAAGAGCATTTTTTTAAGTTTAATAACTTGGTTTTACCTAAAAGTAGAGCAAATATATGGCAGTATTTTGAAGGTAATATTGAAGATGAATGTAAGGTTGTAAACCTATAAAATTGACTTGAGGATACAATGGAAGAAGAAATTGTTGATGAAAGAATTCAGAACGTTAAACTAAAAGAAGAATTAAGTAAACGTTACCTGTCTTATGCGATGTCTACAATTGTGGCTCGTTCTCTACCTGATGTTAGAGATGGATTAAAGCCTGTGCATCGTCGTTTGATGTATGCTATGAGACAGCTAAAATTGGATCCTAAGTCTGGTTTTAAGAAATGTGCAAGAGTGGTTGGTGACGTTATCGGTAAATATCACCCTCACGGCGATAGTGCTGTTTATGGCGCTATGGTTCGTTTGGCTCAAGATTTCTCTGTTAGATATCCATTAGTTGATGGACAAGGTAACTTTGGTAATATCGATGGTGATGGTGCTGCTGCCATGCGTTATACAGAAGCTCGTTTAACAGAATTTGCCCTTGCCTTAATGGAAGGATTAAACGAAAACTGTGTTGACTTTATGGATACATACGATGGGGAAGAGCAAGAACCAATTGTTATGCCTGCGGCTGTTCCTAATCTTTTATGTAATGGCTCTACAGGTATTGCTGTGGGTATGGCAACAAACATCCCTCCTCACAACTTAGGAGAAGTTGCTGATGCATTATTGTATTTGATTAAAAATCCGGAGTGCGATATTGCTCAACTTGTTAAATATGTTAAAGGTCCTGACTTCCCTACTGGCGGTTTGTTAATTGCTGATCAAAAAGCAATTATTGATGCATATACTCATGGTAAAGGTTACTTTAGAATTAGAGCTAAATGGGAAAAAGAAGATTTAGGTAAAGGACAATATCAGATTATTGTAACAGAAATTCCATACCAAGTTGTTAAGTCTAAATTGATTGAAAAAATTGCTCAACTTTTGGAAGATAAAAAGTTACCTTTACTTGCTGATGTTAGAGATGAATCTGCACAAGATGTTCGCATTGTTTTGGAACCAAAGAATCGTTCTGTTGATGCTAATTTATTGATGGAGCACTTATTCAAACAAACAGAACTTGAAACTCGTTTTGCTATGAACATGAATGTTCTTTCTTCTGAAGGTGTGCCAAAGGTTATGAGCTTGAAAGAGGTATTGAAAGAATACTTAAACCATCGTCATAAAGTGCTTATTAGAAGAGCTCAATATAGATTGGATAGAATTTTAGCAAGACTTGAAATTCTTACAGGTTATTTGGTTGCATATCTTAACCTTGATGAAGTTATTCGTATCATCCGCGAAGAAGATGATGCAAAAGCTGTATTGATGGCTAAGTTTGGTTTAACAGATAATCAAGCTGAAGCTATTTTGAACATGAAATTGCGTAATCTTCGTAAGCTTGAAGAAGAAGAAATTCGCGCTGAATATGATGAGTTAGTTGAACAGAAAAATGGTTTAGAGGCTTTGTTGGGTAGCGAAGAATTACGCTATGCTAAATTAGGCGAAGAAATCAACGTAATGAAAGATAAGTTTGGTAAGAAAACTGCTCTTGGTCGTAGACGTACACAATTTGCCGATATGCCAGAAGATATTGATGTGCCTATTGAGGCTATGGTTGAAAAAGAACCTATCACCATTATCCTTTCTCAAAAAGGTTGGATTAGAAGTATGAAGGGTTATATTCCTTTAACTGATGAATTTAAGTTTAAGGAAGATGATGGTTTACAATGTGCTATTCATGCTTATACAACTGATAAAATTGTATTGTTTGATACTTCTGGTAAATTCTTCAATATTGGTGCAAACGAAATACCTTCTGGTAGAGGTTTTGGTCAACCAGTTAGATTAATGACAGATCTCGGTGTTAATGATAATGTATGCGCAATGTTTGTATTTGAAAAAGGCGCTAAGTACGTTGTTTCTTCTGACTATGGACATGGTTTTGTTATTGATGAAAGCCATATGCTTGCGCAAACAAGAAATGGTCGTAAGATATTGAACCTTGCCGATGGAGAAGTTGCTGCATTCTGTAAGAAGATTACTGGTGATATGGTGGCTATTGTTGGCGAAAACCGCAAATTACTTGTATTCAAGTTAGAAGAAATTCCTACTATGGCAAGAGGACGCGGTGTTACTTTACAAAAGTATCAAGGCTGCAAAATGTCTGATATTCAGATATTCAAAGAAGAAGAAGGTTTCTGCTATAATCGTTCTGGCGGTGTTGCCAATGAAAAAGAACTTCTTACATGGCTTGGCCACAGAGCTCAAGTTGGTAGACTTGTTCCTTTTGGCTTCCCTAAAACGAATAAATTCTTTAAAGAATAATGTTTCAAGAACCTCTAAAAAAGAGGTTCTTTTTTTATGCCTATTTCGATTTTTTTTATAAAATAAAAGCGTACTTTCGTACGCCTTTATTGATTATCTGTCTTTACCATACATATCTTTTAATATTTGAGTTTGAACTGATGAACCATCATTACTTGGCTCTTCTTTATGCTCAGCCCAATCCTTTAGAAATTCATCATATCTTAGCAAAACATCATCACTACGTTTTTTCCATCTTGCTACAAACTTATCATTATAACGACGTCTTATTGTTTCTGACAGACGATATTCTTCTTTGTATCTAAAGATATTGTATAAACGTTTTGCTCTTTCAAAATCTACTGTTGATTCTCTATTATAGCCTAAACGTTCAAATTGATAGTAGCGACCTCTTCCATCATTACCATCACCTCGATGGTGGTTTAGTATCTCCGCAATATCTTTAAATGTTTCCACCTCTTCGATATGCTCCAATGGAATATGAAGTTTTTTACGCCAGTTTGGATAAAATCTTCCATTATTACCACTAACTTCCATTAACCCTCTTTTACCAGAGTGTGTTACATCAATATCCAATGTTCCTGGAATATTACCAACTTCACTTACACCTAAAATATCTGAAAATGGCATTAACATAATGGCTGATTTTGAACGGCCTAACCAAGATGCTACTGCTTGTTCATACTTTGCAGGAACATTATTTGCTTCTCTTCTTGGTTCGCTACACATTTTACCGCCAACTTCTTTCCAGCAGCCATAATGCTCTAGCATCCAGTTTAATGATTCTCTTTGAGAAGCATATTGCTCTAACATTCCATCTATAGTTTCTTTATTATAGAAACCAAGTGCGGCTTTTTGCCATATGTCTTTTACATTCCATTGATTAACCAATGTTGGAGTATCATGTGTTGATGTTGCACAAACAGATAACTCTGGATAATGCTCTGGTCTTCTCATTGAGCGATAACAGTCATACTCTCTCTCAAATGGGAGAACTTTGTATGATAAAATACCATAATCTTCCATTTGACGACGGAATTGATCTGTTGTATTACCAATATCTTCACCAATTATCATAGTTTTATTACGATGACTTTCAAGTGCAACTATTGCCAACAACTCTTCTGTATTATAATATACATAGTTACCTTTTTCACCATTATCCAAATGGAAGTATAAACGATTGAGTTGCAACACATGGTCTATACGAATACAGCCAGCATACTTCATATTAGCTTCTAATATTTTACGATATGGTTCATATCCTTCCTCTTGTAAACGACTTGGATTAAACCCTAAAACATTCCATACTTGACCAGCTGGAGATAAGTCATCTGGCATTGCACCGGCAGATCCTTTAATAAATAAATCTGAATAATACCACGCTTCAAATCCTTTAGGAGATGCACCCACCGCCATATCCATATACAAACCAATTTTCATACCTGAATTTAGGCAACTATCTTTTACTGTAGATAATTGTTTATTGCATTGCCATTGAGTATATTTATAAAACTCTATTTCATCTTTATGCTCTTCAACAAAGCGCAAAAATTCTGGTGATTTTGGATTTTTATATTCTTTAGGCCAATATGTCCAATTTAATGGCATTGGTTTTTGTTTTGAAAAGTAATCATTTAGAGCTCTAAATGTGGCATACATTTCTAAGATACCATCTTGACTATCACAGTATACTTTGTATCTGTTATAATCTTCTTTATTCTCGCGTTTTTTGAACTCTTCAAAGCATTTGCGCATAATATCATCAACAAGCTCTTGTGTTGTTGTATAATCTACATATGCGCAACGGCGATTACGTTCTAATTTTTTCTGAAATTCTGGATTACTATTGTAATAGTCTTGAATTTCTTTGCTACGTTTAAATTCTTCTACCGCAGTTACATCTAGATATATATAGTTAAAAAACATACGGCTATCTGGTGAATATGGTGATGCATTTTCTGGTTGGTCACCACGGTTTGCGTGAACAGGATTTACACCTAAAATACCCGCACCATTTTTACCTAAAATATAACCTAATTGAGCAAGGTCACTATAGTTACCTATACCTATATTATTTTCACTAACTTGTTCGTATAATTGAACAGGAACACCCCAAGTTTTTTTACCTTCTTTTATACCCAATCTGTCATAGCATTTTTCTGGAGCGGCAATTAATCTAGTTCTTTGAACTGTTTCTCTGCCATCTTTATTTACATATGAAAACTCAACACTATGATATCCCATGCGAACATTAAAAGGAAATTTAAAGCGATATTTTCTGTATGTTGTTCCATTAATTGTTCGTGAAACTTCATCACCGCTATATTCAATTTTTTCTAGCTCATCAACAGATACTTCACCACTATAAAATCTATCAGATTCTTCTAAAGCAATTTCACCTTTATAATACTTTCTAGGATCTTCATCTTCATAAAAATCCCACTTTAATTTTTTCACTCCATCAGGTAATGATATTTCTATTGTTTCAACTTTATTCTCTCTTAGTACAGGTACAGTTCTTACAATATTTATGAATTTATCATTCTTCTTCTTTTCAATTAAACCTTCAACTAATTTAATATTTTCCCATTGTTTATATTCATCTTGTGTATGATAGTCGAAACTTTCATCCAAGATATTCATAGCTTTAAGAAGACCTACCTTTTCATCTACCGTGGCATGTAATTCTATGCCAGACATATAAGCCAAATCGTTAATGCTTTGACAAATATCCATATTAAAAAATCCCTCTAAAAAACAGTTATAGTATTATAGCTTCAGTATACGTATCAAATTTTCTTTATCAAAAGCTATCGCTGACTTATAAACAGATAAAACTCTTTTTAAGTATATATTATAATGTATGCATAAGAGGAAAATGTTCCAAGCTATAAGAATAGATATATTGAAAAAAAGCAAAACCTTTGAAAACCAAGAAAATACAACCATTACAAGGCATTAATATACATTGCACTTAAACGTACGTTTTTTTGAAAGATTTTGCCATAGTAATAACATGCTGAATTAAAATGATATTTGTGCAACATAATTTACTTGACTTATATTGCAAAAAAACGTACAATTATATGCAATATATACTTATTTTAGGGAGAAAGAATATGGATAATAACAATGAAAAAGCTATTACATTTGATGATATAGAATTTAATAAAAACAGTAGATTAGGGAAAAGAGGCATTGTACATTTTAGCAATGGGTTACGGGCATCTATTATAAAATTGAATGAACAATTTTCTCAAAAATTTGGTGCCGAATATAAAATATCTTTACTAAACGAACATGGAGTACCTTTGGATACAGATTTATGCTCCAGAGAACAAACGCTCAATGCAAAAGACACTCAAGAATTAAATGAATTATTAAAAAAATCTCAAAAACTTGATGAGAATGGTAAATTACAACCTGAAGTGCTAAAAGATAATGCCTCAGAACAAATGGAAGACTATGATACTGAACGTTATCAAGAAGAAGATAAAGCTATTACATTTGAGGATTTAGAGTTTAAGCCATATGATGCGTATCCTTATTTTTCAAAGCGGGCTTTTTTGTATTTAGGCGATGACCTTAGAGCCTCTGTTTTAGAATGCTCTGCAGAAGGACAGGAAAAACTTGGTTTCAAATATGGAATAATTTTAAGAGATTCTTTTGAAAATTATCCCTTATCTTTAGGCAATAAAGGTATATGTGATATTGCTGGAGCTACAACAAACCAAAAGTTAATTAAAATGTTAAACGTAGCATCTACGCAGTATAAAGAATATATAAATCTTATAGAAGAAAGAGATTGTAGCAAAGATAAATCAATTAACGAAAAAGAATTTATAACTTGGGATGAATTAAAGTTTGAACCATATGATGAGTCATGGCCAAGTAATTGGGCTCATACAGATGTTAAATTTGATTTAGGTTCATTACACATTATAAAAGTGTCAAATGAAGATGGTAGCATTCATCATTATGATTGCATGAAATATACTGCGGATAACCGCCAATGTTGCGATGCTTTTGGTGTATACAATACTGATAAAGAGTATTTAAATAATTTCTTAAGAGAATGTCAGTGTGAATTTGGACTTAATCAAAACGATGAACTATCTAAAGAAAAAACAGAAACAACAAAATTAGCTGAAAAGGAAGATAAAGCGAAACAAAGTGCTGAAAGAATTAGAAAAAAGA
>JAEIGA010010074.1_pt1 | contig 14321 bp, 11 predicted proteins | sample 9270691 | NCBI WGS metagenome assembly JAEIGA01 (sample SAMN17057246, study PRJNA624740) | gut metagenome | biome: biome; isolation source: fecal sample | host: Bos grunniens | place: China: Xizang | collected 2019 | reverse complement strand
CGTATGAACATTTTGCCACCTGAATTCGTGGACGAAGCGGACGCAAAATCCGAAATGACGCCTTTGATAAAAGGTTATTTGCGTTTGGGCGCAACATTTGGTCGTGGTGTATTTGTTGATGCGCCATTTAATTCATACGATGTATTTGTAATGGTGGAAACGCGCAAAATGGATGCCGCGTATCAGAAACACTTTTTGGGGCGCGAAAATGCATTGGGTGACCCCGAAGACAAAGAAAATATTATGAAAACGGTTGGCAAAATTATAACTTTCCCCGTTGTAGGACCGTTCAAAGTCGTTCGTGCATTTGTTGACTTCTTGTTACGTGAAGATGCCGCCGACGCTGAATATATCGAAGATTCTGATAAAAACGAAGAAGAATAATCATGGCAAAGTTACGTAAACAAAATATTTTCAATACAACAACGGCATCGATTAAATTCCTTATATTCTGGATACTGGTTGTGTTTCAGATTCCGATTTTAATATTAATGCCACGTCGTATGGCGGTACGTTATATGCCGGTTTTCATGTGGTTTTTATTAAAGTTGGCGGGTATACGTGTTGTTGTTCATGGAAAACTGTCTGACGCGCGTCCTTTGATGGTTGTGTCAAACCATATATCTGTTTTTGAATTGGCAACGTTCCCATGTGTTTTTCATGGCAGTTTTATTGCCAAAAAAGAAATGGAAAACTGGCCATTGGTTGGTTGGGTTGCGAAAAAGTTTGGCGTAATTTTTGTGGATCGTCGTCCGTCGCACGCCCGTGATGCATTGGCGGTGGTTCAACGTGCTGTTCAATCTGTAAAATATCCAATGATATTGTTCCCCGAAGGTACCACCACAAACGGTGCGTACGTAAAACCGTTTAAGAGTACACTGTTTAGTTTTGTTGAAAATTCAAATGTCACTGTTCAACCAATGGCGATGCATTATCGTTATCGTGATGGCTCTGTTATTGATGAACAAACAATGGCTGACCACTTTGCGTACTTTGATAATAAAAAAATGGATATGGGGCCACATTGTAAAATTGAACGCAGTGCATTTGGCCAAGTGTTTCACATTATGATGTTGGGTGGTTTCACGGTTGAAATAACATTGTTGCCGCCACCGTCATTGGACGGCATGGACAGAAAGCAGATTGCCGAAACTCTGCAAAAAATCGTTTCGGATAAATACATGGAATTAAAAGATAAAAAATAAAGAATACAAAAGAGATTTAAGATATGAAAACAGCTATTACACCAACACGTAGTGAAGATTTTAGTCAATGGTATCAGAATTTAATCGTTGCGGCCGATTTGGCGGAAAGCGCACCTGTGCGTGGTTGCATGACAATTAAACCGTATGGTTGGGCGATTTGGGAATTGATGCGTGATGAAATGGACAGACGCATAAAATCGCATGGCGTTCAAAATGCAAACTTTCCATTATTGATTCCCATTGATTTCTTTAATAAAGAGGCCGAACACGTCGCCGGTTTTGCTAAAGAATGTGCGGTTGTAACGCATCATCGTTTAAAAATGATTGATGGTTCTTTGCAACCTGATCCGGATTCTAAATTGACCGAACCATACATTATTCGTCCAACGTCTGAAACAATTATTGGCGAAGCAATGTCGCGTTGGGTGCAAAGTTACCGTGATTTGCCAATGAAATTGAATCAGTGGGTAAATGTAATGCGTTGGGAAATGCGTCCACGTATGTTCTTGCGTACATCTGAATTTAATTGGCAAGAAGGGCATAACGTATTCGCCACCCACCAAGAATCAAATGCGGATGCGCGTAAAATGCACAAAATGTATGGCGACTATATGCGTGAAATTTTGGCGATTCCGTCAATTATGGGTGAAAAAACACCCGAAGAACGCTTTGCGGGTGCGGACCACACATATACGTTGGAACATATTATGCAAGACGGCAAAGCTTTACAGGCCGGAACATCGCATGACCTGGGGCAACATTTTTCAAAATCATTTGGTATTCAGTTTTTGGGGGCTGATGGTAAATTACAGCACGCATGGACGACATCTTGGGGTACAACAACACGTATGATGGGGTCTATGTTTATGATTCATTCGGACGATGATGGTTTGATTTTGCCACCACGTGTTGCGCCATACCAAGTTGTCATAATTCCAATTACACGTGAAGACACAGCGGCCGAATTAAATGCCTATGCCGAAGATTTGGGTGAAAAATTGCGCGCAAATGGTGTTCGTGTTTTGGTTGATACGTCGGATATGCGTGCGCCAGATAAAATGTGGAAATGGATTAAACGCGGTGTTCCATTGCGTGTTGAAATTGGTGCCCGTGAAATGGAATCGGGTATGGTTACAATTACCCGTCGTGATATTGGTCGTGAATCAAAGCGTACAATTCCTGTCGCGGAATTATTAACATCGGCGGGCGATATCTTGAATCAGATTCATGATGATATGGTTGCGCGTGTTGAACAACGTAATGCGGAAATGATACATGAAGTTGCCGATTTGGACGCGTTGGATGCTGCGTTGTCTGCGGGTCAGATTGGATTTTTCCGTATTAAATATGCATTAACAACCAACGAACAATTTGAAGTATTGATGGAGCGTCATAAAATCACGCGTCGCTGTCTGGATGACAAAGATCCGGAATACGTGTTCGTTGCAAAATCATATTAAAAAATGGGGCAAACACCCCATTTTTTTTATTGATTCAAAATCTCTAACAATTTCATTGGTACTTCGTCTATCTTCACGCGTACTTGTTCCATTGTGTCGCGATATCGCAATGTCACCGTACCGTCTTCCATTGATTGGTGGTCGACCGTCACGCAAACCGGAGTACCGATTTCATCGTGTCTGCGATAATTCTTACCAATATTGCCCGAATTTTCTAATTCAATGCGACCAATTCCCATCTTGCGCAGTTTTGCCACAATATCGTTCGAGATATTTAATAATTCTGGGACGTTGCGTGCCAACGGAATAACTGCGGCCTTGACCGGCGACAAAGATGGTTTTAATTTCAATACTGTGCGTGTTTTGCCATCACCCAAATCTTCTTCTTCGTATGCTTCTATCATAACCGCCAACATAGCACGGTTTACCCCCATTGCGGTTTCAATGACATATGGGATAAAGTTTGTGCCATTTTGTGGGTCGGAATAAGACAACTTGGTTGTGCTGTCACGATTTTCCAAAACGTTTGCATTAATTTGGAAATCCGATTGTGCTTTTGTATGTGAACCCAAATCGAAATCTTGTCTGTTGTGGATGCCTTCGACTTCATCAAATCCGTCTGGGAATTCGTATTCGATATCAACGGCGGCTTTGGCATAGTGTGCCAATTTTTCGTGTGGCGCAAAGCGTAATTTTTCCGCCGGTATTCCCAAAGCATTAATCCACCAAGCCATACGTTCTTGCATCCACATTTCGTGGAATTTTTCATCGTCTGCTGGGTTTACAAAGTATTGCATTTCTGCTTGTTCGAATTCACGCATACGGAACACAAATCCACGTGGAGAAATTTCGTTACGGAACGCTTTACCAATTTGTGCAATACCAAATGGCAGTTTATGTGGTTTTGCATCCAAAACGTTTTTGAAATTGGTATATGTTGTTGTTGCGGTCTCTGGTCGCAGGTATGCATTAATTGCGCCATCTGCGGTTGCGCCGATTGACAATCCCATCATTAATTGGTATGCGCGTGGTTCGGATATTTCGGTGCTGCCGCAATTATCGCATTTTGATTGGTCTTTCATTTTATCTTGACGCATACGTGCGCCGCACTTTTTGCATTCGACCAACGGGTCTGAAAATCCTGCTTCGTGTCCGGAATATTTCCACAGCAATCGGTTTGTAATTAATGCCGCGTCCAATCCTTCGATATCATCACGTGAATAAATCATATTGTTCCACCAAGCATTGCGGATGTTTTTCATCAATTCCACGCCGTATGGACCATAGTCATATGCGCCACCCAATCCACCATAGATTTCAGAACCTGTGAAAATAAAACCACGACGTTTACAAAGTGCAACTATATCATTTACTGTTTTTGCTGGCATAATTTACCCCCGATTAATTTAATACGTGTGTATTTTATACAGATTTTGCCAATTTGCAACATAAATACGTCTAAGATCTGCGCTGGATTGCTTTTTTTAGTGCGTATTTTTTTCGTCTGTTGTGTATAGAATCCATCATTTTGAAGATGGCGTCATTTGCCGCGTTGACGTCGATGATGTCTTTGCTTGCCAATCGCCACGCGATTTCGTTTTTGTCGCTGTCGGACACGGGGCGTAAAGAAAAGTCGACCGTATAATCGGGTGCGTCTGGATTGACCGGTGGTTGGTGCAGGTTTTCTTCAAATCCGTTCCAAACAATTGTCTTTTGTATGAATTCCAAAAATTCTGTCAGATATGCTTTTTTCAGCACCGTAATATCGTGTGGTTTTTTCTGGGGAACATATATTGGTGCCGGCACAGTTTGTACCGCATCCGGATGTATTGCGGCAAATTCGATAATCTTGTCGGCCATCCCTGTTTTAGTTATTCGTTCTATAAAAGTACATGCGTGCCACACTTCTTCTGCGGTTAACATATCTGCATATCTGCTCTTAATTTTTGCACGTTCTTTATTTTGGATTTCCTTTTTCTGCGCCTGTAATTCTAATCTGGAATCGCGCTTTGCTTTTTTTGCGCGCAGTTCCGCCACCAATCTTTCGTGCTCGATGGATTCTTTTAATTTTCTCAGTTCTTTTTTCGAAGGCGCAACTGCGATATATTGTACCGTGCGTGCGGGTGCTTTTTTATGTCTGCCACATTTGTTCGCCGTACAGGTTAATTGTATTTTCATATACATAATTTGTTTGAACAGTTCAAATGCGGATTTTTTCAATCTTAATGGGTCAAAGCGTTTAATATATTCGGTTGTTGTTTGATAGCGATTGCCCGCAACCGTATCCGGATATGATTTTGCGAATTCCATTAATATATCTGTAGTTTGGGCCAGTTTGATTTCATCAGTCGCTTCTTCATTTGCGAACAGAGTGTGTGCCAATTGTTCTGCGGTAATCCAATCTGGGCTGTCAAAAGGTTGTTTTGGTGTAATTCCCGTCAGATTTATAAAATCTTGTTCATCGATGATTCTGGCGTGTCGTCCGGCGGGCAAATATGCCACGTATGGTTTGTGTTTGTATATTTGGTTGCATGCGTTTTGAACGACCAATGGTGCGACGCCGTATTTGGCACAGAAATCATATGTGCTGATTCCGATTGTGCCATTGTATCGCGCCAAAAATTCATCTGCAAAAGATTTCAGAATAACGGTATTTAATTTTGCCTTATTGTCTTTTGTTGTTGCGATGCGCTTTATTTTGTTTGGGAATAATTCCGACATAGTCATAACCCAAGCAACAGAATTTTTAATCTGCTTTTCGGTTAAAATTTCATCTATTGAAATAAAAGTATTTTTATCGTCCATGGTCACATTAATTTGTTTTGTCAACATTTATTATAGGGCCGAAATTCAAAAGTGCAAGATATTATTGATTATATTTTTATTAAAAAAAACGGCCGCATATGCGACCGTCTTATTTTCTGGTGGGAACACAGGGACTCGAACCCTGGACCCAATGATTAAAAGTCATTTGCTCTACCAACTGAGCTATGTTCCCAAAACCGGACCGTGGAAAGCGAAACCACAGGGTCTGTTTCCACAGGTACGGGGGCAATTTTGACACATATAAAAACAAAAATCAAGTAAAATATTCAAAAAATTACATTTTTATTTTTTGTCGTTATTTTCGGTCAAATCCGCATTGGATAAATGGTTTTGCAGATTCAATGCCGCCACGCTGTCTGAATCCAACCAATCAAGGATTTTCGACATTATTGCGGCGGTATGTTTTGCTGTCATGTGCCGGTTTTGTCGAAATTTACTTTCGTTAATAAGGTGTGTCATATCACGTGCCAATGCGGCCAAAGTTTGTGCTTGCTCTGTATTTAATACTTTGCTTTGTTCGTTTCTGAACAGTAATGTATCCAAATCGTTGTGATATTGCTTTAATTGTTCTGCGATTTTTGGGGTTATGTTCAATCGTCGTGAAATTTCTTGTGGTTGCCAAATCAGCATTCGATTAAGATTTTCTGTTGTTAATTTACTATGCACCCCCATAGATTGCCTAAGCAGCATAATCAGGTTAAGCATAATAGTGTTTAATTTATCTGTCACACTGTTCATCAGGTTTTTTGTCACCTGCTTATTAACGCGATAATTCATATAATCGTACAGTAAAAACACCAGTGGTATCGACAGCAATGAAGCCGACACGTTAATTATCAAATCGCGCAGGTTTTCATTCGGCGCATTATCGATTGCGCCCGTGTACAGAACAACGCCACCCGTAATCGACATTAAATACGGCAAAGATTTCAAAAAAACGGTGCGAAAACTGAAATTCATATTTCGCACTGTACATTAAAAAATATTATGTTCCCACAGGCATGTTATCCCAATTGTGTCGGGCATTTTTTTCGCACGTATGTCAATGCCCACACACATATTGCGACAACAATCATCCCCAACGCCCAAATACTGTATCGCCAACTGCCGATTGTGGCGCCGATACCGATGATTGCGCATACCGCCATATACACCAGATACGTAAGTGTTGTAAACAGCGACAATACCACCGACCTGTGGCGTGTTGGAATCAAGTGTTGGAAACGTGCGTATGTAATTGTGTACACACACCATATCAGTGTGTATGCCACCCCAATCATCCACAGTGTCTGTGGATTATAAATATGTGCAAACAGAACATACAATCCACCCGCCACCCCAATCATCAAATATAACAAAGTATCGGATATATTTTTGAATTTGTATGCGAATCTTTGTCCGAACGTTGCGCATATTAATAAAAAGAACGGCACGATTCCGACGAATTCGGTTGAAATTCCCAACTGTAACGCAATCGGGCTTAAAAAGTCATCTAAATACGGAACGTTCACCACCAACAAAGCCAACAGCATAATCGGCATCATGCATGGTGTCTTTATGCAAGTTTTTATCCCGTCACGGAACATTTGTTGGAAACCTGTGGTTTGGCCACTGTTCGCAATGCGGTTTGGGATAATCATTAAACACAGCACAGAAATTGCGATTGCGACGACCGACGCCCATGTAACCCAATCGTACCCCAGAAACATCATCAAAGATCCCATCGCCGACAAAGCGACCCCGATTGATTCAAATGTTGCCTTGCGCCCCAGTATTCGTGTATATTCTTTTGTGTGTCCTGCGGCGGCGACTTCGTCGTATATTAATCCTTCGAAAGCCACATTTCGAAATCCCGATTGTATTCCCCACAGAACCATACCGAAAATAAAGCCGAAATAATTTGGCATAGCCATCCACATTATAACTGCGATAATTTTCAAAAATTGCCCGAAAGCCATTGCGTTGCGTGCGCCACATTTATTGGTGATAAATGCAATTGGCATTTGTCCCATAACGGTTGCAGCGGCGGAAATCAAGAACATTGCCGACAGCAACCCATCCCCGACACCATTTTGTTGCATAAAAATTGCATAGACCGGTGTTAACAGTAAAAATTTATTGAAAAAAGCAAACCCATAAATCGCGATCAACAACCGTTTCACCGCATTCCCCTTTTTGATGATAAATATTATATAAAAATTTACATAAAAGTACACAGCAAATATTGAATTTACCCCCCAAATGTACTATAATAAATATGATAGATATGTGATAAATAAAAGGATTTGGCAATGGCGATAGATATCAAAAAATATATGTCCGACTTGGTGCGTCAATTAAACTTGCGTCATATGGATGGACCAACGCGTGCCCAATTGGCCGATTGGAAGAAGAAAGGCGTTGCCACCTCGAAACAGGCGGGCTGGGACCCAGATGCCGAATTGCCAAAATTTGATGATGTTGATTACAGGGATAGTAGTTCTGGGTCAATTCGTGATGATTTGATATCTTTGCAAAAACAATTGGTGTTGTTGGGGCGCGATTTAACGGCCGACTCATCGCTAGAGGATAATAAAGATGTTCAAAAATTCTTGGATGAATTTTATGGTGATGGCAAAGCGATACCATTATTTGAAATAGAACCAATCCCAGAAGCAAAAGAAATTGCACACTATATTAACAAATATGCCAGAAAACTGGAAACTGCTCTAAATTTAAAACAAGATGATCTGTATAAGTTGGCAACTGCTCTCTTGAGTGGAAGCTATACAAAAGATTCAAAAGTACAAAAAACTCTGGATGATTTTTTAACTGGAATGAGAGGTGCTGTGGGCAGCAGAAATGGCTTGTTAAGTGGTACAAAGCTGCCTGATGCCTGGGTTAGCTCTACAGAGGTAGATAAACAATACGCAGATGAAATTGTTAAATATCTTGAAGCTAATGAGAAAACTATAACTGGAATACTTGGTATGGACCCTTGGTTCAACACAAGTAAAATACCTGTTGTTATAAGTAATCTTAAGAAAAAAAGACGGGCATCCGATGTTGCAGAGGTTTTAAGCTGGCTTGAACGAGCACCTATTGAGACGTGGCCGACCAAAGATTTGCCGGCAAGTTGGGCAAGCTCAAAGGGGGGATTTAGTGAACGAAAAATAGAAAAGTTAAGGGAAGAGGCGGCGAAAGCAGGTACCGTTAACTTTGAAAGATTGGGGGAAATTCAGGATAAACTTAAAAAACCCGTTATTAACGTAAATCCAAAGTTGGTCGGGTTTGCTAAACCAACGCCCCGTGATGGTCAAGTATCAGAAATCTTGGAACGCATTATATCCAAAGATAAACTGCGTGATGCGGTAACGGCACGTGGTGGCGATATTGCCAAATGGATTAAGGGTGGTTTGGATGAATCCAACTATAAAGACGGTGACGATAAAGTTGGTCAGAAATTTACCGATCGCAAACGTTTTTTTGCGCGTGCAGAATCCGCGGTCAAAGGATACTTTTCAGACACATGGGATAAATTGGGTAATAAACACAAACGTCATATTTATCAAACAAAAGCGAATTTTGTTGTAGAAGGTCTGCTGAAAGAAAAGGTTAAGCCAACCGACGGTTTGGGCAAGGTATTGGAAAAATTGGATGGTATCTCGGCCAAGCAAACGGTGCCGGTGCAAAAACAAATTAAGTGGATGAAGGAAAAATTGGGGGCGATGTCCAACACGACCCAGTTTAAAGAGGCCTTAACCCACGGCGGTCAAATGCAACAGATTGTTAATGATATCGTTGCGGCCGTAAAAAGCGATTCTGATATGGAATCGGCAAAAATGACATTGGAAACATTGGCGGTAATGTCATCGTCTATGACAACGTCCGGTGTTCGTGAAGAATTACATAAAATGGACTTTACAATATTCTCGGACCCATCAATGTCATTTAACAAAGGTGGTTTGGGTATTCTTACAAAAGCCGTTGATAAAACATTGCGTTTTGCGACATTGGCGGTGTACGAAGCGGGTAACTTTGTTGCCAACGCCATTAAAAAATCCGGTGGCCGGATTAAAAAAGACAAATTAAAAAGTGCGGCGGAATCTGAGGGTACGGAATTGTCCGATGACGAAATGCGTCGTGCAGAATTAATGGCTTTCTGGAACTTTGTGAATTCCGGTGCCAATACCGATTTGAATGTGTTCAAACGTCATTCTGTTAAACAAAAAGCGGCCGATGCAAAAGCGACCCTGAAAGACGAACACGGCAATCCAACAGATGAAATCAAATTCAAAATGGGCGGACGTGAAGTTGTACGTAAAAACCCAACCGTCAAAGATGTTGAATTGATTGAATACATGATAAAACAAAAAATGGCCGAAAGAGCATAAATCCCATCCCCCATCTTGGGGGATTTTTTTACACACACTCACTCTTGTCATCCCGTGGCTTGCTTGTCCTACGAAACCTTGGTGAAGTAGGAAGCACGGGACCCAGGTATCACAAATAAATTGCTTAAACACTGCTGTTCGCTGTTTGTCCATCCATACCACCACACACCGTCACCCCGATGGCGATCGGGGTCCATTGCGTCATCCCGCAAATAAAATGAATCCACAGACACAATGGATACCGACCTGCGTCGGTATGACGCCCGAACTAGCCACGCCCCCAAAAAAAAGCCCCCCGCCACCGCTGGGGCGACGTCATACATATCTTTTCCTTGATTTTATCGTTAATTTGTGGTATAATAAAAACATGCGTCACCGGTTGGTGGCGTTTGTTTTTTTGTCGTCCGTTTGCGGGCGATTTTTTTTGTTCATTAAAACCAAAGGATTTACTATGACACGCATTTTACAACTCAGACGTGGTACAACCGCCGCAAATGATAATTTTACCGGTTGTGCCGGCGAATTAACAATGGATACAGAAAAAAATACTATTCGTATTCACGATGGACGAACTTTGGGCGGTTTTCAAATGGCACGCGCAGATATTGGTTCCTTTGACATAACAACCGTTTCAGATGAATTTTGGGCATCTTTATTTGCCCGACATAATTTAAATATGCCACATTTTATTGATACCACGTCGGTGCCAATAAATTCAACACAGGCCTATATCGATTATATCTTGGGCGATGTTGCGCAACCACAAATGGTGTATGCATATTTGGTATGCCAAAATCCATCCGCGGGATATGTGGCGGGCGACTGTGTTGCGGCCTTTGGTATCGGTGACCGTGCAAATCCACAACCAAACATAACACATGATCGTGATGGTTATCATATAAAATTAATGGTCGGTTGTGCCAAATTTTGGGTGTCGCATCGTGATACAGGCATAACAACACCAATCAATGATTCTGATTGGCATATTTCATTCCGACTTTACTGTTGAAAACTTTAAAATCGTTTGCTATGCTGTGCGCGTAAAAAAAGGATTTCACATGTATATACTTGCACTGAACTGCGGTTCATCTTCCCTGAAATATCAGGTTTTTGACGCCGATACAAAATCTGTTGTTGTTGGTGGTAACGTTGAAAAAATCGGTCTGCCCGATTCATTTGTTACACAAAAATACCCCGACGGTACAAAACAGAAAAAAGAAGCGTCCATGCAAAATCATAACGAGGCCTTGAACGTCGTTATGTTCATGTTACGTGAAGCATCCGTTGATATGAACGAAATCCAAGGCGTTGGCCACCGTGTTGTATTGGGTGGTGAAAAATTTGCATCTTCGGTTGAAATCACAGACGAAGTTATCAAAACAATCGATGAATTGTCCGCTATTGCGCCTTTGCATAATCCGGCCGCTTTGGTTGGTATCGTCGCTGCACAGCAATTGTTGCCAAATGCGAAACAGGTTGCGGTATTTGATACTGCGTTCCATCAAACAATGCCTGACTATGCGTATCGTTATGCGGTTCCACGTGCATGGTATTCCGAATTGGGTGTACGTCGCTATGGCTTCCATGGGACCAGCCACCTGTACGTATCCAAAGTTGCGGCGAAATTGTTGGGTAAACCTGCAAATGAATGCAATTTGATTACATTGCATATTGGTTCGGGTGCATCTGCCACGGCAATTCGTAACGGTGTATCCGTAGATACGTCTTTGGGTATGACACCTTTGGCCGGTTTAACAATGGGTACACGTCCGGGCGATTTGGATCCGGGTGTTGTATTGTACGTAATGCAACGTTTGGGATTGTCCGCCGATCAAATGCAGAAACACTTGAACAAAGATTCCGGTTTGTTGGGCTTGACCGAATGTTATGCCGACCGTCGTGACGTCGAAGGCAACCGTGACACAAACGATTCTTGCCGCTTGGCCATCGAAATGGAGGCCCACAATGTTAAAAAATACATTGGTGCATTTATGGCGGAATTGGGTCATGTTGATGCATTGGTATTTACCGCCGGTGTTGGTGAAAACGATGATTATCTGCGTGAAAAATTCTGTTCCGGTTTGGAAGAATTGGGCATAAAATTGGACTTGGAAAAGAACGCAGCGGCTTTGGCACGCAAAGGTGTTGACTATGCAGAAATCAGCACACCAGACAGCCGTGTAAAAGTATTTATGATTGCAACCAACGAAGAATTGGTAATCGTCGAAGATACTTTGGCAATTATGAACGGCACATATAATCCAAACCATTTGGAAATGGATTATTCGTTCGCAAAATAATTTAATCCCCCGTTTGGGGGATTTTTATTATTGAATCTCAATCAAAAATTCACTAAATTTATGTTAAATGAAACGCAGTTTATTTGAATTTTTGAATACAGACCTGCAATTTATCAAAGGTGTCGGTCCGGTCTTGGCGGCACGTCTGGATGGCGTGTTGGGCGGACGGCGTGTATTGGATTTTTTGTTACATCGTCCGTCGTATGTGCGCAACCGTAATATATCTGAATCTATCACAGACGTTGTGGCCGGCGAAACAGTTACAATCCCATTGTGTATCAAATCGCATAAAACCGGTGGCGGTTTTTATCGTGGCCGTCGTCGCCCGGCCCAGATTATATGTAATGATAAAATGGGCAATACGGTTGTGATTCAATTTTTTAATGCCAACTTTTTGGATTATTGGTTGAAAAAGATGCCGGTTGGATCATGGCGTATGATATCGGGCCGATTGGAACGTTCGACCGTCCGCCCAACAATTAACCATCCCGATTTTATCGAAGAAATTCAAAATGCATCTAAAATCCCTATGGCTCAGGCGATATATCCGTCTGGCGAAGGTTTAACACAAAAAGTTTTCGCAAACATCCGTGATCAGATTTTTGCCAAATTGCCCGATTATACTGCCGGCGAATCCGATGAACGTGTTATTGAATTTTTTGATGCTTTATCGCACATACATCATCCCCAAACCGATGCGGACTTGGCACCGAATAATACATATATGGCGAAATTGGCATATTGTGAATTGCTGGCGCATCAATCTGCGATTGTGATAAGCCGTCGTAATCGTATCGATATTCGCAACCGTCGTCCATTGCGTTCCCTGCGGTATGATTTAATGGATAAATTCTATGCGTTATTACCGTTTGAAATGACGGACGCCCAACGTCGTACAGTTGATGAAATTTATACAGATATGAAATCAGACACCCCGATGATGCGCTTGGTCCAAGGCGACGTGGGCAGTGGTAAAACAATCGTTGCATTGGCTGCGGCGGTTAAAATGGCGGAATATGGGGCGCAAACGGCATTGTTGGCGCCAACCGATACTTTGGCGCAACAGCATTATGCAAAAATTCGTCCGATATGCGATGCGCTGGGGTTGGTGTGTGATGTGTTAACGGGTCGTGACAAAGGCGTTGCACGTCGTGAAAAATTAATATCATTGCGATCTGGACGAACACGAATTGTGATTGGTACGCATGCGCTGTTTTCCGAAGATGTCGAATACAAAGATTTGGGATTGGTTATTGTTGATGAACAACATCGCTTTGGTGTGGCTCAACGTGAATCTCTGCGCAGCAAAGGCAACAATCCTGATTTGTTGGCACTGTCTGCGACCCCAATCCCACGTACTTTATCTATGACGATATATGGCGATATGGATGTATCGATTATAAATCAAAAGCCCGCCGGCCGTAAACCAATTAAAACATCCAAAATATCCAATGGACGCATAGTTGAATTGATTAATCGTATTAAATTACAGGTGACCGACGGGACAAAAGTATTCTGGGTGTGTCCATTGGTCGAAGAAACAGAAAACGGATTGGATATGACGGCGGCGGTTGAACGTCATAAGATGTTGTGTGAATATTTCCCAACGGCGGGATTGGTGCATGGTCAAATGGACAAACGTGTGCGTGATTCTGTTATGGCAAAATTTGCAGACAATTCATCTGATATGAATGTATTGGTTGCCACCACGGTCATAGAGGTTGGTATCGATGTTCCGCGTGCATCTATCATTGTAATTGAAAATGCCGAACGTTTTGGCTTGGCGGCATTGCATCAATTGCGTGGTCGTGTTGGTCGTGGTGATATTCAATCATATTGTATATTGGTCTTTGGGCGTAATGTACGCGAAGAAGGTCTGCGTCGTCTGGACGTTTTGTGTGAAACCGAAGACGGATTTGTAATTGCAGAGCAAGATTTGATTATGCGTGGGGTTGGTGAATTGTTGGGTACGCGCCAAAGCGGTTGGATGCACTATCATTTTGTTGATTATCGTGACCACAGGGATTTATTCAAATTGGCATCACGTGCCGCACGTGATAATGAAATGGATACATGGACGGATGATTTGATGTTTGTATTTAATCGTGGGGTTGTTGCCGGTGTTTAAGCGTTTATTGATTTTGGTTGCTGTGTTTT
>JAEIGA010010073.1_pt1 | contig 14322 bp, 15 predicted proteins | sample 9270691 | NCBI WGS metagenome assembly JAEIGA01 (sample SAMN17057246, study PRJNA624740) | gut metagenome | biome: biome; isolation source: fecal sample | host: Bos grunniens | place: China: Xizang | collected 2019 | reverse complement strand
TATATAGCTAATATAAGGGCGAGTAAGTCTTACACAATTTATTACAGGCATATATAAGCCAGATGTGTTCTGGCAGTTGTGTAAGCATCGCATTATATATTGTCATTTCGTTCAAAGGTAGGACAGGAGACTTTGACTCTCCCAATGGTGGTTCAATTCCCCCAATGACAGCCAAAAACATATTTATTATCGATTTTTTAGAAAAGGTGGTGTTAAGGTATGGGAAAAGGTAAAAAGACAAGTCCTGAAGATGTTTATCGTGTTATGGTGAGTTATGCAATTACAAAAAATAATATGGAAACATCAAGACAGTTAGGTATTCCTGAATCAACTGTTAGAAAGATAGTTGAGGACAATAAAGATAAAGATGAATTTAAGAAACTATGCGAAGAAAAATGTGAGGAGTTTGCTGAGAGGACTTCTGCCATTATAGACAAGCTTCTCGACCGAATCACCAAAGAGGTTGATGACGAAGAAAAAGACATCCCACTCCACCATTTAACAACTGCATTAGGAACTGTATATGACAAGAGAGCATTATCGAGAGGTGAAATGACACAAAATCTCGGTTTTGCGACAAACTTGGATTTGGACAAGCTTATAGATATTGCCGGGTACACCAAAAAGGCAGATGATGACAAGTGACAAAGGATGAACAAAACCTTGCTATTGCTTTAATGCGTGAGAACTATGCTACATATTGCTATTTCGCCCACAAGGGCAAATGGATAGACACACATTTCCATAAGTTCCTTGCAAATAAGATACAAAGCTTTGTTGAGACCTATACAGGCAATCCATATGACATATTGGTGCTATCCTGCCCACCACAGCACGGTAAGAGTTTAACTGTAACAGAGACCTTTCCTTCGTGGTATATCGGCAAGAACCCTGATAAGAGATGCATCATTGCTTGTTATAACGATGATTTTGCAGGTAAATTCGGCAGAAGGAACAAGGGCAAGATAGAAGAATGTGGTCAATACATATTCGATATTAAGCTTAAAAAATCATCCGATAGAGATATGGAGATAGCCAACCACGATGGTTCAATCATCACAAGAGGTATTATGGCAGGTATCACAGGTAATGCAGGTGACCTTATTATCATCGATGACCCTATCAAGAACAGGCAAGAGGCAGATTCTTTGACATACAGAGAGAGGTTATGGGAAGAATGGCAGAATTCCATTAAGACCAGAACTCAATCAGGAACGAAGATTATCATTATTCAGACTCGATGGCACGAAGATGACCTATCAGGCAGAGTAATTCGTGAAGAAAACAATGTTGAGGTAGTTAACATCCCTGTAGAAGCTGAAGAAGGTGACATTCTTGGAAGAAACATTGGTGATGCTCTTTGCCCGGAAATAGGTAAGGATAATAAATGGCTTGAGATGTTCAAACAAAGTTACATAACAGACACCATTGGTGGTGGTATTCGTGCTTGGAATGCTTTGTATATGGGCAGACCTACATCGGCAGAAGGTAACATCTTCAAGAGAGAATGGTGGCAATACTATGATAGATTGCCTGAAAACATTCAGCTTGTAGGAATCTCTGTTGATGCTACGTTCAAGGATAGTGATACATCAGACTTTGTTGCTATCGAGGTATGGGGCAAGCTTAACGGTGACTACTACCTTATAGACCTTATAAAGCGAAGGATGGATTTCCCTGAAACATTGAAGGCTATTCGATATATGGCAGATAAATATCCTAATAAGCATTCCATATTGGTCGAAGATAAAGCCAATGGTAGTGCCATTATATCGATGTTGAAGCACGAAATTGGAAGCATTATAGCTATAACACCAAAGGAAAGCAAGGTAGCAAGAGCAAATGCCATTACAGGCATTGTGGAAGGTGGAAATGTATATATTCCACGATATGCTGATTTTACAAGCGAATTTGTTGAGGAATTCGCTTCTTTCCCAAATGGTGTACACGATGATATGGTTGATGCCTGCACACAGTTCATAAACCACTTTAAATTCAGACAAGCTGACTATGTTGAGGACAACAGAACACAGTTTGAAAAGGATTTGCAGAAATACAAGGACAGAATGTTGTCCGGAAACAATAAATCAAGAAAGAGGTATTACTGATATGTTTGTTAAGAGATTTAAGCGAAAATGTGATGTAAGAGGGTGCAAGAATACAGCTAATGTATTCCTTGTATCCAAGAGAAGAGAGATGGGAAACACCATTGCTATTTGTACAGATTGCCTTAAGGAAGCACAGGCTTCAATTGATGGCTATGTAGAAGAGAAGAAGGCAGTTGTTAAGGTTGACAAGCCATTGTTCCCACATCCTGAATTAGATGTAACTCTATCTTCTGTTGCTGACGAAGAACCTAAACCTATAGAGGTTATCGAAGATGTAACAGAGGAAAATCCTATATCAGTAGCAGAAGATACTGTTACTATACAAACCGAACCTACCACACCTAAAACAAGCACAAAGAAGCCTAAAAAGAAGTAGTGGTGATATAAATGTTCGATATTGATATTATAGACATTATCTTGATTGCAGTTATAATCCTGCAATCATTCCTCCATTTCTGTGAGCGTAGGGATATGTATAATCGCCTTATGAGTAAAAACCTTACTGAATACAAGCAAAGCGATAAAAACCCTCCTAAGCATATCCCATCTGCTCACGAAAAAACATTAAGAAAATGGCGTAACAAGGTAGGTGACGATTAATGCAGATGAGATTTCAACCGCCTGTTGATGGCGTTATTGCAAATATAGGTAGTCTGTTCGGTCTTAAAGGCAAGAACAAAGACGAACAGGACAACCCAGATGTTATAGATGTAGATGATGATGGTGCAATCCTTTTTAAAGAGGACATAATCCAAAAAATCAGAGAAGAATTAGAAAAGAGAAAGACAGAGAGAAGTATTCTTGAACATCAATGGACACTTAACTCTAACTTTCTTGTTGGTAACCAATACTGCGAGATTAATCCATACAGGGGCGATATTGAACAGCTTGAACCTGTCTATGATTGGTTAGAGCGTGAAACATTTAATCAAATTGCACCCTTAGTGGAAACTCGCATTGCTAACCTCAAGAAAATCAACTATATGATGAAAGTTAAGCCTGCAACCAATGAATTGGATGACTATGACAAGGCAGAGACCTCTACAAGCGTACTACAACACACACAGAAGGTATCTGACTTTGAAAGCAAGAAAAATACTGCGATTCATTGGAATGAGTTGTGCGGCAACTGTTTTTGGCTTTCTTGGTGGGATAAGGATAAAGGTGAGAAGTATGCAGTAGAAACATTGTTTGAGGTAGACGAGAATGGTGTGCAGAAGAACAAAGAAACTGCATACTATCAAGGTGATTTAGAATATGGTCTTATCACACCTTACGAAATCTATCCAGAGAGCATATTCAAGCAGACTGTTGAAGCACAGAGGTCAATCATACTTGAACAGGTTAAGACTATAGACGATATTTATGACCTGTATGGCATTAAAGTGGAAGGTAGCAACATAGAGACCTTCGAACTGACTCCTATCGGTTCTGGTGGTGGTTTCGGCTACGAAAACACTACTGTAACATTGGGACATAGAACCATTGATAATGCAGAGAAGGTTATAACATACTTTGAGAGACCATCAAAGCATAAGCCAAATGGACAGATGATTATAATCGTTGGTGATGACCATCTTGTGTACTATGGTGACTTACCATATAGTCGCATTCCTATAGTGCAGACAGTATGTATCGAAGTTCCGGGACAATTCTTCGGTAAGTCTGTTATCGAGAGACTTATACCAATACAGAGAGCATACAACGGATGTGTAAACAGAATACACGAATATATCAAGCACGTTGCCATTGGTAGCTACATAACAGAAGAAGGCTCTATCGATATTGAAGAATATGAGCAGAATGGACAAGCACCCGGAGCGATGCTTGTATATAAGCAAGGTTCACAACCACCTGTTCCTATCCAGAATGGCAATTTGCCTAATGAGATAATGACAGAGAGATACGACCTAAAGCAAGATATGGAATATGCCGCAGGCGTTTCTCAGCTTATGGTGTATGGTACTACTCCATCGGGTGTAACGAGTGGTAAAGCACTTGATAACCTTATGGAGATTGATAACACAAGATTATCACTTACAGGTGATAACATTCGTAATTCTGTTCGTAAGCTTGCTATTATGTGGCTTGAGATTTATAAGAAGTATGCCACAACACATAGAATAGTCAATTATGTAGGTGGCAACAACATCGGTAAGGCTATCGTATGGTCACACGAGGACATAAACAGCTATGATGTTGACTATGTTACCGAGAATGAACTCTTAATGAGTGAGGATGCCCAAAAGCAGAGGTTTTTCGATGCTTATAATATGGGCTTATTCACAGACAAGAATGGTGTTATTCCAACAAGAGTAAAGCAGAAAGCAAAGGAATATATGAAGTGTGGTAACTACACAGATATTATGACTATTGACGAACTGCAAATACAAGCGGCACAAAGAGAGAATGTATTCTTTGAAAATGGAGTTATTCCACAGGTTTCTGAGTTTGATGAACACGAAATACATATTGAAGAGCATTTAAGATATGTTCTGCAGATGGATTTCCAATTGTTAAAGAATAAGAAGCCTGAATACGCAGAGGCTCTTGAAAACCATTTAAGACAGCACAAGGAAACTATAGCAATGCAAGAACAACAGATGATGATGCAACAGCTACAACAGATGCAGGGTGCATAGGGGGTAGAACAGATGATTAAAGATGGATGGTACTTCTGCAAATGCGGAAAAAAGCTATTTCGTGTTCTTCCCGAAACTAAACTTATTAACTTTGTATGCTATTGCAGTAAATGTAAAACTGAAAAAATAATAAATATATAGAGCCAGAGCCAAAGAGCCAGAGCCATTATCCGATTTATTCAGATAGTGGCTCTTTTTATTTTTTAAAAGGAGTGAAAAATGATGAAGGACTTTGAAGATGCAAAGTTGGCAACTGAAGAGTTATTTGCTGATGATGAGCAGATAGTTCTTGATGATGCCATACAGGAACAGGAAGTTGAGGAACAACCTATAGAAGAATCTACAGAAACTGTAGAAGAACCTCTACCACAAGAACAGGAACAACCAAGTGCAGAGAACATTGCTATGGAGAATGCAGTTACTACTGCAGAAACTGCCGCACAAGTGGCACAAGAGAAGGATATGCAGTTACAACAGGCATTACAGGAACTTGAGGCAATAAAGGCACAAAATCAGAGTATGCAGGGTGCTATTGAAGAACTTTCCAAGAGAAATGAGGAAAAGTTAATCGAGGAAGCTATGCAACCGCCAGTTCTTGATATTAACGGTCTTGCCTTTGCTACGCAAGAAGAGATTGCACAAGTACAGGCAGAACACGCACAGAAATCGTATGAATATTATCGCAATCAGATTATGCAGGAACTTGCACCTACACTTGAATATGCCAAGAAGGGTATGCAAGAGGCAGAGAGAGCAGAAACCATTTCTGCATTATCTCAAGTGCCTGAACTTGCAGGTATTGAAAATATGATACCTCAACTTGACAAGATTATTGCTAATAACAAGTGGTTACAGTCAGAGGATATGGCTATGGATGAGAAGCTTATTAATGCCTATGCCATTGCAAGGGGTGTTAATGCTATTAATACTCCACCTGAAGAACCAAAGGAACTCACAAGCGAGGAATTGATGGAACTTTACGATAAGAATCCTACATTCCAAGAACTTGTTGAAAAGAAACGAATTGACACGATTAAACAAAGTCAGCAAGTGCCACCTTTTTCTGCAAGTAGCGGTGCGGTAAATGCGGCACTTAATATAAAAGAAAAGCCAAAAACATTTGAGGAAGCATCAGAACGAACACGAAAAATGTTCGGTTTGGACTAACCTCACAATTTAAAACAAATTTTTAGGAGATGATTATTTATGGCACAAAATCTTATTACTTTTGAAAAGGCATTAAAAGAAAACTATTTGCCAGTCTGGAGAAATGGTCTTACAACAGAACCTACTGCTCTTCTTGGCAAGATTAAGAAAGTACCGTTAAAGTCTAACAAGATTGTAGCAACTGCTCCAGTTGGTCTTTCTGGTGGCTTTGGTTTCGGTGCAGAAGGTCTTGCTACTCCACAGGCAGGTGGCGTTAAGTTCGAAAGATTCGAAACTAACGCAAAGGATATGTATGTAAATATCGCTATTTCTGCAAAGGCAGTTAGACTTACAGGCTCAGGCGGTGCAATGGCTAACGCCCTTGATACTGAAGTTAAGGCGGCATACGAGACTGCAAAGTGGAACGTAGGTCGTTCTATCTTTGGTAATGGCTCTGGTATTCTTACAACATCTGAAGCTGTAAGCAACAGCAACACTATCAAGGTTGACGATGTTAAGTATATGAAAGAGGGTCTTATCATTGATGTATATGCTACAGGTGCATCTGAACCACAGGAAAAGGGTAAGGGTGTAAGAATTGTAGCAGTTGACAGAATGGTTGGCGCTATCACTATTGCAGGGTCACCTGTTACTCTTGAAGCAGGTTTCATTACTGTTCAGAACTCTTATAACAGAGAAATCACAGGTCTTGGTGCTATCTTTGATGAGAGTGTAGCTACAATCTATGGCGTAAACAAGGAACAGAACAAGTACCTTATCCCAACAATTGTAGATGCTAACACAGATATCGATGATAGCGTTATCTGGGATGCTGTTGAAGGTGCAGAAACATACAAGAACTCAAAGATTGATACAATCTTAATGGGTAAGTCTGCATACAAGCATTACATTGAATACCTTAGAACTAACAACGTAAGAGTTGAATCTATGACTAAGGAAATTACAGGTGGTTTCAAGGCAATTGACTATGCATTCGGTAACAGAAGCATTGATGTTGTTTATGACCAGTTTATTCCTGATGATGAAGCTTGGTGTATCGAAAGTGGTGCATTAGAACTTCATACACAGGAATGGGATTTCGCAGACCTTCAGGGTGGCGGTATCTTCAACCTTATGGAGAACTCATCTGTATATCGTGCGTTACTTGCTAACTACGGTGACTTAATTTGCACAAATCCGGGTGGTTGTGTCCGCATTACAAACTGTGCGTAAGCATAGCTACCCCTATTGATACCTCACCTTGAGGTAGAATGTCGGTTTTCCACCTGATTAGACTTTCCTTCCTTTCACTAATCGGGTGGAATATTGGCACTTGCTGAACCAAATATTTATATATGGTGGTGATGATGATATGACAATTCTTGAAATATATGAAAAAGTAAGTTTAGTAATCCCTATTGAACAGCGAAGGTTTTTCAATTACTTTGAAGACACAGTAAATGAATTACAGTCGTTGTATGGGGATTTTGTCTTTATTAAGGACAAAGATTATACGCCACCAACAAGCCTAAGTGATAGTGAATACGAAAATGTTGTGTTACCGCTATACCACAACGCAATCGTTGACAACATTCTATTCTTGGCTAATGCTGGCGAAACATACAAAAGTGAATTTATAAGAAAATCAAGAGATGCTTACTTAACGTATTGGAATGACAATGCAAAGGGTAGGCGTATAAGAAGAATGAGGTGGTAATGATGTTTAAAAGTAAAATATCGGTTAAAGACCTTATTAAAGAATTAAAAGAGACAGAAGTTGATATTGCTTTAGACATCCCAAATAAAACATATGTAGACTGGCTTAATTCATTACAACAGTTATTGTATACAGAGGTTATCAAGGAACAGAAGGAGTATTGTGATGGTGAAATTGCGAGTTCGATGCCTGCAGAACGAGGGATGGAAGAATTTGATATTGACCTATCAACTATAGGTGATGAAGATGAATTATCACCAAGATTTGAGGATGTTCACGCTGTCTATGTAGATGGCACACAGTTAATCAAATCTACTCTTGCAAGCGGAGTTATCTTTCCAAATACTTACTATAAAAAAGATGGAAAACTTGCCTATCGTACTTGGAATGACCATAAGGATTTAAAAATAATCTACTTTGTTAAGCCTGCACTTATAACAGTTGATGTTGGTGATAACATAGATGGTTCTTATGTTATGCTACCTGTAGAGTTTATTGATATGGCAAAAGCAAAATTGCGTGGAGAAGCTTATAAATTAGTAAACGAGGATGGCATCGCAGGTAAGTGGTTGAATGACTATAACATTCTTTTGGAAACATTTAAGGCGTGGATTACAGAAAAAACATCTACTTTTGGAATATAAGGAGTGTGTTCTATGGCTAAAAAGAAGAAAAACGAAAACACTCTATCTTATTTACAGATGCCCTTACCTGAAGGTGCGAAGTATTCCAAGATGACAAAGGTTTCATTTGGTGGTCTTAATAAGAGATATACTCTTGATTCAGGCGAGTTGACAATGGAAAAGAATATATCCACGAATGAGTTTCCTTATCTTACTCCATCGGAAAAGAGAAATTTGGTACAAGGTTTAAACAAATACTATATAAATGCTCCGATTGATGAGATTCAAGAAAGATATCCCATAAGTATGGTGGCATTCGATAATTTCCTTGTTGTTGTTTACTATGAAAGAACATTAGTAGGTGTAACACAGAATTGCACCATCAAGGTTGATTATATTGCCGATGATGGAGAATTTCACACAGGCATAGTCAAAGATTATGGAGAAGATGAATCGAGTGCGAGAGACACCATTTTCACACCGAGAAGTATTCTTCAATTTAATGTGTATGACACACCAACAGACCCTGTGACCGGGCAATATGTAAAGAAATTGTTATTCTTTCCTGATAAAGCATCTATGTTTATGCGTTTTAAACAAATGACAAGTGATTATGATACAAACACAGCAGATACAGATGTAATGTATTGGTATGAAGAAGATAAAGTAAAAAAATATTTCTTCGTAAGGTTCAACGAGGACACAGGTCTAAACGCAGAAGTGCCTAATGGTACTGACGGTTGCTTTGCTTGTGATGGTATGGATGTTCTTATAAAGAGTTTCACTTCCCGAAGAGAAGAAAACGAAGATGGTGAACTTGTAACAGTTACAACTCCACCTGAAACTGCAAGCCACAATTACTATTACTTTAATACAGACACAGATGAGACATACAGATGGGTTGATGATGCAAGTGATAGTGAAAATTCGGGATGGAAGGTCAGCATTGCACCTGCAGTTCCCAATATCAAATATGCTACTGTGCATTTATCAAGAGTATTCGGTGTTGATGATGACAGAGTTTATGCGAGTGGGTATAACAATTACGCAAATTGGAATTTAGATACCATTGACGAATACAATGAAGCAAATTCTTGGTGTAGCCCATCACAGTCTAACACAAAGGCAGATGGTCATTTCACAGGTATTACAACATTCCAAAACCACGTTATATGTTTTAAACGTGATTTTATGCACGAAATATATAACACCAAAAATCCATTTAGACTGCAAGACATATATGCCGAAGGTGCTATAGACCAAAGAACAATACAAGATGTTGATGGAAGGCTGATATTTGTATCTGAAGATGATGTTAAAATCTACACAGGCTCAAATCCTCGCATTATTGGATATAAACTCAATATGCCACAATATAAATATGCAGTATCAGGCACAGATAACAGAAGCTATTATTTGTATTGTGAAGGTGATGTAAACGGTAATGACAAGCATTTATATGTGTACGATACCTTCACAGAATTGTGGTCGGAACAGAGTATAGACAGCAGAGTTATTAGCTTTGCACACAACAAAAATGGTATGTATATGCTTTGTGAGGATGGTTATGTTTATCAAATGGATAGTGACCTTTACGCAGACCACAAATGGTGTTTTGAAACTGACCTTATCACAAACAAAACTGTTGATATTAAACACATAAAGAAATTACAAATGCTTGTCGATGTAGGTAAGCCTTCACACAAAGCGGATATGAGAGTATATATCCTTTATGATGATGAGGTATTTGATAAAGATTCATCGCATCTTGTGTATTCAAACAATAAGAAGCAAGGTAGGTTACCTATTCGTGTAAAGCCTCGTAAAACCGCAAATTATGGCTTTAAGCTACATATTGAGGGTGAAGGCTATGTAAAGTTATATGAACTTGAAATCTTTGTAGAACAAGGTGGTGCGATGTATGTCTGATAATATAAATAATATGGATTTTAAACAATTGCGTAACGAGGTACAGCTATTGCGTGATGAACTTGCCATAATGAAACGAAAGTATGAGGATATTATTTATAACCTTGATACAGATAACTTCAGTAGTCGTTTTGTAAAAGAGCAAGGGGATATGAGAACTGCAATTGAGATTAATGCAGAGGGAATAAAGACAAAGGTATCAAATGAGGAATTTGATTCTGCTATGACACAAACCGCAGAAAAGATTGAGACGGAAGTAAAAAATCGTGAGGATGCCGACAAACAGTTATCTTCAAAAATAACTCAAACAGCAGAGGAAATAAGCACATCTGTTTCAAAACAAATAACAATACAATTTAAAAGTATCGTTATGCCTACTAAAAATAACACTTCAGATGTTGAAAAAGGTATGCTATGCGAATATGATGGCACATTATATTACTACAACGATATATTAGAAGATTGGGATGAATATCCACACGATGGAGTAAACTCAAAATTTATACAAACTGCAAATGGATTTAAGTTTACAAACGATGTGAAAATTGATGCGGATTTAATTGTTTCTGGTACGCTTAGTGCTGATAGAATAGATACCGACAACCTTTCTTGTACAAGGTTGTATGCCAAAGGAAATTATAATGGGTATAGTGTAAGGTTAAACGGTCGTATTGGTGATTTTGGTATTTTTAATGGTGATGCAGGCGAGAATGCTTCGGCTAATGATGCCAACTGTATATATGGTGTTTACAACACTTTTCCTAATATTAACTTTTATGTGTATAGCAATAATTTTATGGGCTACGATGTTACGGAAGAAAAAGTGTGGACTAAAGGTGATTGGGATTTTTCTGTTGCGAATGTAGAAGGATTAGAGGATTCAGGTTACGCAACGAAAGAATGGGTTTTAAACCAATTAGGTTAACAAGTTTAATTAACAAAGGGGGTTTAATATATGAAATTATCGGAACTTGGTATTGACTCAACCAAAGTAAAGTTATTAGAGTTTGACAGAACTACAAACGCATTTAACTTTGTATTTGAAAAAGACCTTGCGGAAAACGAGGTTGTCATAGTTAAAATGCCTGCAGTTTCTGCCAACAAACGAGGAGTAAATGATATAGGGTGGGCGAGTGATGGCTATGTTACATTGTATGGCACACTTGCAAAAAATGCTAAAAGCGAAAAGGCTTTATGGCAAGAAATAAGAGAAAATGATGAGATAAACAAAGTCACATCTGCTCTTGCGATTGTAAACAATGGTGGTGCTTGCAGAATAGAAATGCGAGCAATATTCAATTAAGCTTATGGTGGTGATAAATAATGACAGGAAATATATCAAAAGCTAAAGGCTTTAAAGGGGAAAAGGGAGACACTCCTTCCATTAGGTTTGAGTTAGATAATGAGGGAAACTTGTGGTATGAGTCGGATGGCATCTTATATGATAAGGATTATCTCGATAAAGAAAACATTGCCACAAAAAAATTTGTTGAAGAGAAAATACTTGAATTAGCTAACAAGGTTGCTCCTTCACCTGCGAGTGTTACTTTGTATGCAGACAGATGGCAGTTAGACTCAGATGACGGAAGATGGTGTCAGGTTGTTACTGTTGCAAATGCTACAATTACACCTTATAGCAAAGTTGACTTACAGTTGAGTGCTGAACAAATGACTATATTCCACGAAAAACACCTTGCGTTTGTTGCAGAAAATGATGGTGGTATCGTTACTGTGTACTGTGTTGGTCAAGTACCTGCAAATGATTATGTAATACAAGCTACTATTTCGGAGGTGTTGGTATAAATGAAGAAAATTATAGGAAATGCTGTTGGCGTTCCAAATCCACAGTCGGATTGGAATCAAACAGACAAGACTAAGGCTGATTATATAAAGAATAAGCCTGAAATTTTTAATGAGGATGGAACTTTACACCTTACAAAAGAACACGTAGGTTTAGGCTTTGTTGACAATACGCCTGATATCGAAAAGCCTCTGTCTGTTACTCAAAGTTTAGCGTTGGATAATCTATACAACGTCTTACACGAAGAAATGGAAAAGCATACACAAGATTTTAATAATCCTCACGGTATGACTGCAGACAAAATACCAACAGACCCGTCAGGTACAACAGTTTTGGATGAACTTAGAGGTAAAGCTTCTTTGTCACAAATTAATACTTTTGAAGAAGTCAATACCTTTAAATCACAAACGTATTTTGAAGGTGCAGCATTTTTTAATTATGATACTAGTGTAAAAGGTTCTGACAGTACAGAATATAATATAGCAGATGAACTTGTAAAAATTAAAGATTTGGAAGACGATGTAATCGAGGCTCAAGAAAATATTGATAGCATTAATGCGACATTAGCTGGTTCAGGAATGAATGTAGGTGGAGATTTAAATCTAACAAATCAGAACATTTATATGGGGAAAACTCCGGATTTTGAAGGTGGTGTTGGTCTTTATATTGGTACAGGGACTGAGTTAATTGTTAGTCCTGAAGGCAAATTAAACGTTAAAGGTAATGACATAACAGAAAATTTGGCTCAACTTAATGGTGTTGTAGATGAGTTGTCTTATCACTTAAATCATTCAGGAAATCCTCATAATGTTACCGCAGAGCAGGTTGGTGCGGCAACAAAAGAAGAAGTTGAAAATAAATCAGATGCTTTGATTTTTAAGCCTGCAAAGTCAAAAACAATAAAATTAACCGACACAAAAAATATCCCTTTAATTGATTATAAAATCTATGGAAATGCAAATGGTGTTAGCGGTGACCTTGACGAAACAACAGGAAAGTATATGTTACCTGTAACGATGTATGGTAAGAATTTGGTAAAAATGACGAATACACCAGATTCATATTCTGGTGGTACAACACTTAATGATGATAACAGTATAACTGTAGGCGTTGGTAATGGTGCGTCAACTAATCTTAATATAAGAAGTAGTAACATATACACAGCACAAATGGATAATGAAACCGTGACAGCGAGCTGTAAGAACATAAGCAACAACCTCTACTTGGCAATAGCATACAAACCGTATGGCAAAAGTACAATATATGAAAATATATATAGTGGACAGAAAACATATACACTAACAAAAGGTAGTACGGTTAGATTTTTTTTACAGTTGAAGGCAAACACCACAATATCTGAACCGATAACTCTTTACCCACAGTTGGAATATGGGAGTATTGCGACACCATATGAAAAATTTGTAGAGCCTGTAACAACATATATTCCATTGCCTGAACCTATGGCAGAGGGAGATTATGTTGATTATGCAAACAAAAAGGTTGTTGCACAGGGCATTGAATATGTTGATGTGGATTTGCCTGAAATAGTGACCAATTATCCGTCAACTTCTTTAATATGTAGTGGTGATATGGAAATCACATATAAGGCAGACACAACAAATGCGTATAACAATTTAAAAAGTGAGCTTGACACCTTAAAACAAGCAATAATTTCAGCAGGAGGAAATTTATAATGTTTGATTTTTCAGAATGGTTAACAGCAGGTATTATTGACGGTTATAAGAAGGGGTATACTCCATTTTCAAGAGTAACAGAATTAACCGCAAATTATATGTTAAAAAGCCTTATAACAGAAGAACAAGTTGAAGAGATAGCAACAGCTTGTCCTGCACCTGTATATGATGAAGGTGTAGTTGAAGTAGGGGAACAAACAGAAGCTTAGTGAAGAAAGATAGTGAGTATTCCAAATGAATGCTCACTATCATCATAAATTATTATAACGAGAGGAGTTGATGTATATGGGCAAAATGTGTTTAGGCAACATAAGGGGCAGAGATGGAGCGGGTTTTAAAGTGCTTGGCTTTTATGAAACCGCAGAGGAATTATCATCTGCTATAACAAACCCATCAATTGGAGATGCTTACGGTGTTGGTAGTGGACATCCCTACGATATATACATTTATTCACAGAATAATGGTTGGGTCAATAATGGTAAATTACAAGGTGCTAAAGGTGACACAGGTGCTAAAGGAGACACAGGAGAGAAGGGTGACACAGGCGAAGCAGGAGCAAATGCGACTATTACAGATGTTACCGCCACAGTAGATGAAACTACAGGGACTCCAATAGTATCAGTTACTTTAGGTGGTACAGAAAGTGAAAGAACATTTTCGTT
>JAEIGA010010072.1_pt1 | contig 14322 bp, 13 predicted proteins | sample 9270691 | NCBI WGS metagenome assembly JAEIGA01 (sample SAMN17057246, study PRJNA624740) | gut metagenome | biome: biome; isolation source: fecal sample | host: Bos grunniens | place: China: Xizang | collected 2019 | reverse complement strand
TCATGAAGGACTTATTGTTGCATCGGCATGCCTTGGCGGTGAGATACCCAAAAAGATAATGTCGGGTGACATTGCTGCAGCCGAAGAGGCCATTGAGTGGTTCAAGGGTATCTGGGGCGAGGACTATTATCTGGAGGTTCAGCGCCATCAGGTACGTGATCCGCGTCAAAGGGCCAACCGCGAGGTCTTTGAATTGCAGCAGAAAGTGAATGAAGTGATTCTGGAACTGGCAAAGAAACATGACGTGAAAGTTATTGCCACCAACGATGTGCATTTTGTTGACGAGGATAATGCTGAGGCGCATGACCATCTGCTCTGTCTTTCCACCAACAAGGACTTGAACGACCCCACCCGTATGCTCTACACCAAGCAGGAGTGGTTTAAGACGCGTGAGGAAATGAGTGAGGTGTTTTCAGATATGCCCGACATTCTCTCCAATACCACAGAGATTCTGGACAAGGTAGAGACCTACAATCTCGATTCCAATCCCATCATGCCCTTCTTCCCCATACCGGAGGAATTCGGAACCGAAGAGCAATGGCGGCAGCGTTTTACAACCGAGGACCTGTTCCGCGAATTCACTTCTGACGAGAACGGGGAGAACCAGATGCCACATGACGAGGGAGAAAAGAAAATAGCCAAACTGGGCGGTCTGGACAAATTGTATCGTATCAAGTTCGAAGCGGACTATTTGGGACATCTCGCTTACGAAGGCGCCCGTAAGCTGTATGGCGAGAACCTGTCCAAGGATGTGGACGACCGTATCCGCTTTGAACTGCATATCATGAAGACCATGGGATTCCCTGGCTACTTCCTTATTGTGCAGGATTTCATCAACTCCGCGCGCAACGAGTTGGGCGTATGGGTAGGCCCCGGCCGTGGTTCTGCTGCCGGCAGTGTGGTGGCCTATTGCCTTGGAATCACTCGACTGGACCCCATGAAATACGACCTGCTGTTTGAGCGTTTCCTAAATCCCGACCGTATCTCCCTTCCTGATATAGATACCGATTTCGACGACGACGGCCGTGGCCGTGTGCTCCAATGGGTTATGGACAAATACGGCAAAGAGAATTGTGCCCATATCATCACCTACTCCACCATGGCCACCAAGAACAGTCTTAAGGACGTGGCCCGAATAGAGAAGGTCCCTCTGGACAAAGCCAATGCACTATGCAAGGCCATACCAGAAAGACTCAGCCTGGACGGCAAGGACCTGAAGATGAATCTGAGCAATGCCATCAAGTGCACCCCTGAACTGCAACAAGCCGAGGCCAGCTCCGACCCAGCCCTGTCAAATACTATAAAGTATGCCCGAATGCTAGAGGGAAACATCAGAGGCACGGGCATCCATGCCTGCGGTTTCATCATCTGCCGTGACCCGATATCAGAGCACGTTCCAGTGAGCACTGCCGACGACCCAGACTTCCCCGGCGAAAAGACTGCCGTGACACAATACGACGGACATGTCATTGAGTCCACCGGTCTTATCAAGATGGACTTCCTCGGCCTCAAGACCTTGTCCGAGATGAAAGAGGCATGCCGCGTTATCAAGGAGGCGCATGGCATAGACATAGACCCCGACAATCTTCCAATTGACGACGAACTCACATATAAGCTCTATCAGGAAGGACGTACCATAGGCACATTCCAGTTCGAGTCTGCCGGCATGCAGAAGTACCTGAAGGAACTGCGTCCAACGGTATTTGAGGACCTCATCGCCATGAATGCCCTTTACCGCCCTGGCCCTATGGACTATATTCCGTCCTTCATTGCCAGAAAGAACGGTTTGGAGGAAATCAAGTACGACATTCCCATCATGGAGAAGTACTTGAAAGACACATATGGCATTACCGTCTACCAGGAGCAGGTGATGCTGCTCAGCCGTCTGCTTGCCGACTTTACCCGAGGCGAGAGCGATGCCCTCCGCAAGGCCATGGGCAAGAAGAAGAAGGACATCGTAGATGCCATGAAGCCCAAGTTCATTGAGGGTGGAGTGCGCAATGCTCATGACCCCAAGATTTTGGAGAAGATATGGGGCGACTGGGAGAAGTTTGCCTCCTATGCCTTCAATAAGTCGCATGCTGCCTGCTACTCATGGGTAGCATACCAGACAGCCTATCTCAAGGCACATTATCCTGCCGAGTTCATGGCTGCGCTTCTAACACGCCGCAAGGATGATATCAAGGAAATCACCAAGCTATTGGACGAATGCCGTTCCTTGAAAATAGAAGTGCTCGGTCCCGATGTAAACGAGTCGCATCCCAACTTCGGCGTAAACTCCAAATCGCAGATTCGCTTTGGACTAATGGCCATCAAGGGATTAGGAGAGGCTGCAGCAGAAGCCATTGTTAACGAAAGAGAGAAGAACGGACCCTACAAGGACCTCTTTGATTTCGTACAACGCGTCCCCATGTCTTCTGTAAAGCGAAGCGGCATGGAATGTCTTGCACTTAGCGGAGCATTTGATGCTTTCAAGGAACAGATTCGCCGAGAGCAGTTCTTCGGCATCAATGCCAAGGGAGAGACATTCCTTGACACCCTGACCAGATACGGCAATAGTTATCAGCAAAGCATGATGGAAGCCCAGTTCTCCCTCTTCGGTACGGACATGGTAGAAGTCAGTACCCCTCCCATTCCGCAAGCTGAGTCCTGGAGCACACTTGAACGCTTGAACAGGGAGCGTGAGCTGGTAGGCATCTACCTATCAGGCCATCCTTTGGATGAATACGCTGTGATACTGCGAGACATCTGTACAATGCACGCAGCAGATCTGGAAGATCCATCAGAGTTTGTGGATTGCGATTTCTCTATTGGCGGAATCGTCACCAATGTCAAGACAGGCATTAGCAAACGCGGGTCAGGATATGGCATCGTTACAATAGAGGACTACAGCGGTCAGGGCGAGATTGCCCTCTTCGGTCAAGATTGGCCAAAATGGGGAGGATACATGATGCTGGGCAGCACCCTGTATATTACAGGCCGTGTGCAACCTGGCAGGTACGACCCCACGCGTATCCAGCTTTCTATTGGAGAAATACAGTATTTAGGCGACATTAAGGACAGCCTGATACAGAAACTCACAATACATCTCAATGCCGACATGCTCACAGACGAATCGGTAACAATGCTTAGCGACATCCTGAAGCAGGAACAAGGACCAGTTGCATTGGAATTCGTGTTTACCAATGGTGAAGGGCATACCTTGTCTATGAAACCGTCAAAACTGAAAATAAAAGTAACACGTTCTCTTATGGACTTCTTACAGAGCCAGGATGGCATGGAGTACACCATAAATGACTAAATGGATATTGACAACAAATAAAATAAAGAATAAAATTACTAACAATTAATTCATTAATATTATGGCACAAGTCATTAACAGCGCGAACTTTGAAGAATTGGTAGCCTCTGGCAAGCCTGTAGTTTTGGATTTTTGGGCAACATGGTGCGGCCCCTGCAAGCGTGTTGCTCCACTGGTAGAGCAGCTGGCAGAAGAATATGCAGATCAGGCTATCATTGGCAAGTGCGACATTGAAGAGGACGAGGATCTCCCAATGCGCTTTGGTGTACGCAATATTCCTACCATCCTGTTCATCAAGAACGGCGAGGTTGTGGACAAGCAGGTAGGCGCATGCACCAAGGCTGTTCTTGAAGACAAGCTCAAGGCTATCCTGTAATTCATATTGACAGACAACATTAAATGCTTATTTACCATGAGCGATTTCAATGAAGAACTGCTCTTTGCAGAAGAAGACCGTCAGACAGTGGAGTTTATCCAGGGTTACCTGCCTCAGGAAATCAAGGAGAAATTCACAGAGGACGATCTGTACTACTTCCTTGATGCCTTTGTTGAGTACTGTGAGACTTCCGGTCTTATGGACAATGAAGACGAGGAGGCAGAGATAGACATTGAGGAAGCGGCCGAGTTTATGGCACGCCAGGCCAAAAAGGAGAAGATAGGCAACTTTGACGCAGAAGATGTCCGTTGGATCGTGGATGGTCAATTAGAGTTCTGGGATTCACAGGAATGACCGACGAACACTATATGAGGCAAGCCCTGCAGGAGGCGCAAAAAGCTCTTTCTGCAGGGGAAGTGCCCATAGGTGCCGTAATAGTGTGCCGTGGACAGATTATTGCCCGTGGCCACAACCTTACGGAACGTCTGCACGATGTCACTGCTCATGCAGAAATGCAGGCTGTCACAGCTGCTGCAGAGTACCTGGGCGGAAAGTATCTTCCGGATTGCACCTTGTATGTTACCGTGGAGCCATGTATCATGTGTGCTGGCGCTTTGGGATGGGCTCAGATCTCCCGTGTTGTATATGGTACAGGTGATGAAAAACGCGGCTTCCGCCGCTTTGCCCCCCAGGCCCTGCATCCTAAATGCGAGGTTGTGAGCGGTGTGCTGGAGAAAGAGTGTGCCTTGCTGATGAAGTCTTTTTTCCAAAAGAAAAGGTAAGACAGATGGCGCAGCATAATGACTTCGGGGCACTGGGTGAGGATATCGCAGTAGACTACCTGCGTCGTAAGGGATACGTCATTCTGGACAGGAACTGGCGTAGCGGACATCGCGAGATTGACATTGTGGCGCGTCAGAACGACACCGTAGTATTCGTGGAGGTAAAGGCCCGTGCCAATGCCTTCTATGGCAATCCCCAAGACGCCATCACTCGCCGCAAGATGCATCTGCTGGTACTTGCCGCCGATGCCTATCTGCGATACAATGCCATAGACCTTGAGGTGCGTTTCGACGTTATTGCTATCATCGGTACAACAGACAGACCTTATATCAAGCATTATGAGCGAGCTTTCAGACCTGGCATTGGAATATAGACATTTGGACGAGGTCAGTTCCACCAACGATTATCTCAGGACCTATACTCCTTCGGCCGACATCACAGTGGTGTCTGCCTCGTTCCAGACGAAGGGGCGTGGCCAGATGGGTAACACCTGGATTAGCGATGCTGGGGAAAATGCCCTTTTCAGCATACTGGTGTACCCCAAGAATCTCAAGGCCAGTGACGGCTTTGTGCTCAGCCAGGCTATGGCTCTTTCCATCAAGGAGGTGCTCGACGGGTATCTCGATGGCATTAGCATCAAGTGGCCCAACGATATATATTGCGGTTCAGAGAAGATCTGCGGCACGCTCATAGAGAATGTGCTTATGGGCAAGTTCGTGGGGCGCTCGGTTATAGGCAATGGCATAAATGTGAACCAGACGCAGTTTCCTGACGGCCTTGCCGCTCCGGCAACATCCTTGCGTATATATATAAAAAGGATAGTGTCCCCAAATGATATCATCCGTTCGGTCACAGAACGCTTTGCGCGATATTACGAGGAAGTGCAGGCCGGCTGCTACGCCCACATCAGGGAAAAGTACCACCGCCATTTGTATTTGAGAGGTGAAAGACATTGCTTTCAGGATGAGGCCGGCACATTCACAGGTACCATCTCCCATGTCGAACCCGACGGGCACATCATCATTATGGACGAGGACGGTCTTTCCCGTCGCTATGCTTTCAAACAGGTAAAACTCAAACGTTAAAAGGAATAACCAGAAATATTATCTACTATGAAATTCAATCGTATCTTATTGAAACTCTCTGGCGAGAGCCTGGCTGGAGAGCAGAAACAGGGCATCAACACCGAGCGTCTGAACGACTATGCACGCCAGATCAAGGAGATTGCAGAGATGGGAGTGCAGATTGGCATCGTTATCGGTGGAGGCAATATCTTCCGTGGCCTTACTGGCGCAGGCAAGGGCTTTGACCGCGTGAAGGGCGACCAGATGGGCATGTGCGCCACGGTAATAAACTCTTTGGCTCTAAGCAGTGCCCTTGGCGCAATAGGCCAGAAGAACCGTGTACTCACAGCCATTCGCATGGAGCCTATCGGCGAGTTCTATACCAAGTGGAAGGCCATAGAGGCCATGGAACGTGGCGAGGTTGTCATCATGAGTGCAGGTACAGGTTCTCCGTATTTCACTACCGACACAGGTTCTTCTCTGCGTGGCATAGAGATTGAGGCCGACGTTATGCTCAAGGGAACCCGTGTGGACGGCATCTACACCGCCGATCCCGAGAAAGACCCCACCGCCACCAAGTTCCAGGACATTACCTATCAGGATGTCATTGCCAAGGGATTGAAGGTTATGGACATCACTGCCACCGCCATGTGCATGCAGAACGACCTCCCCATCTATGTTTTCAACATGGACATCGTAGGCAACCTGAAGAAGGTTATCTCCGGCGAGGACATCGGCACCTTGGTGCACAATTAAGAGTTGCCCTTTGTTCAAACCAAATCGCTCATTAGCGCATAACAGCCTAATGAGCGATTTGGGTTCAATACATCATCCTCACCTGTACTGAGATATCTTGTCGGGTTGGAGAGAATATCTCCTGAAGTCCAGACGACATACTCTCTCTGTCCAGCATGTGTGTCAACGAATACTTGAACTCAATCATCCAGTGTGCTTTCGGAAAGGTATAGCGCATAGTGCCCGCCAGTCTGAAACCATGACCATAAAAGGATGTGGAGGAAGAGCTGTTCCACAATGCCGGTTCGTATATATATATTCGTGTCTGGTAATCTGGAGCATGGAAGTACCCAGCCATAAATCCCAGTCTTAGAGCGTCCTCCTTCAGCATTTTTCCTTGTATCAATTGCGAAAGTCCGAACCCTGGTTCCTTAGTAGGCGCCATGTGCACAACAGCGGTACTTTGCATCTTCCACTTTGCTGATGGCAAGAAGGTCCATTGCGCCCTCGCCCTATGATGTGGCAGAATGAGGTCATTTGCCGCCTTACGCTTCATCTGGTAACGCATGGAAAAAGCATGTTTTTTGGACGCATCCCATTTTCCCTCTATCATTATCTCTTGCCCTCTACTTGACGAGGTCATGCCATAACGCGGCCAGTAGTCAGCAAAGAAATCAGCATAAGCCGTTATGGCAAGCCTGTCCCAAGGTTTGGACTCTACACGAAGCATGGCCCCTGTCTCGTTCTGCACTCTGGAATTCTCGCAGATCGCTGCGGCCTGGAAAGAGTAGAACTTATGGCTGTAGTAACGCCCTAACACCCCAATCTTCAGGTTTCTGCTTGCCAGCCACTGCACTCGGCCCAATGTTGCAACACCTCCGTTGCCCGTGCTATATGCCACCTCTGCCGAGACTGTCCACCGATAGTAACTGTAACCGCCATGCAAACCCATTACACCAAAGTCCTTCCCTCTCGGATACCACCGGCGGTACCGGTCATCCCCAGGCGAGAGTATGCGGTCAAAGTGCTGCCAGTATCCCGTTGCTCCTACACTGAAATGTCCGATGTCGGCCTGAAGGTGCGCCCCGACCAGGGCGGAACGGGTATTGTTCCTCTTCGCGATTTCGCTTTCCGTACGATGATAACCATTCTCTACTATGGTCTGGGCATTCCCATCATCGTCCAATGTGGCGTCTAAGGACCGGTATGAAGCAAACAAGGTGCCACTCATGCTGAAATTGGACCGTCTGTCCCAATCTCCATTTTTGCCCAATGTTATAGCAATGCCACGCAGGAACCCGCTTTCCGACATTCCTGTCATAGGACGCACCCCCTGACTCGTATTGCTCATCAAATTGCTCTTGCTTGTGGAAGTGCCACGGCTTATCACCAGTCCCTCTCCCCATCCGGCACGATAGTCACCTATAATAGCCGTCCTGACAGCACCCTTGTTCCGCATCATGGCATAGCCTCCGAAACTGTCATAGAAACCCTCTCCTGGGTCTTTCTTGGCATGAGCGCCTATGTTCACATGGTCGCTCTCCAAGGAGTACCTGATACGATTGTACAGAGGGTTGCCGCTGTATTTTCCTGTCTGATAGCCTTTCCTGTAATATAGAGGAATGTCTATGCGGCTATCTACTGTGTTCTGCATGTTGCGAAACCAATTGCCATCTCTGTCCTTTTCTGTCTTGGTATGCTTCACGACGAAGAAAAGAGGCAGCACCTGGCGTGCCTGGTAGTCCAAGGCAGGAATCAGTGCCAGTTCGCCCAAAGACTTCATGGGACCGTCCAAATGCACATAAGCCTGTATGGCCTCAATCTGTCCTGGAGTAAGAAAAGGGAGCAGAGCCATCTCATCAGGAGTGGCTGTATTTATATCCATGGGATGTGAGTGCAGCCACTCCAATTGTTCTATATATTGCAGCCAAGCCTCCTCTTCCATATTCTCCTGGTCGTAGGTCAAGGATTGAATGAAATCGTCCCACGACATACTTGTATATGTCGCAGGACGATACTCTTCTGCAATAATTGTGCCCGGAACGGGACTCGAACCCGTACGACCGCAATGGTCAAGGGATTTTAAGTCCCTCGTGTCTACCGATTCCACCATCTGGGCGCAATCTATGTCTGCTTCAGCGGCACATGCCCCCTTAGCAGGTGCAAAGATATAAAGAATTAACGAAATGCGTAGTATGTTTGCCGCAAAATGTTTCACATGCTTATGCATTTTCTTTATTACTTCCCTCTTTTATGGCCTTGCAGTAGCAGTCACGGCACAAGGGTTCATACTCCATCTTTTCGCCAAGAAGCACCTGTTTGTCCACATTCACCAAACGATGGCTTACATATGCCAAAGCGCCACATCGCACACAAATTGCGTGCACCTTGCTCACCTCATCGGCTATGGCCAGCAATCGTGGCATTGGCCCAAAAGGTTCACCCCTGAAGTCCAGGTCCAGACCTGCCACTATGACCCTCACTCCCTGATTTGCCAGCTGGTTGCATACCTCCACAATGTGATCATCAAAAAATTGCGCCTCATCTATACCTACCACATCATACCCTTGCGACATAAGCAAAATACTGGCACTGGAATCTATAGGAGTACTGGGGATACTGTTGCCCTCGTGACTTACTACATCCTCATTGCTGTATCTTGTATCCAAGGCTGGTTTAAAAATCTCAACCTTCTGCCTTGCGAACATGGCACGCTTCATACGTCGTATCAGTTCCTCTGTCTTGCCAGAGAACATTGAGCCGCATATCACCTCTATGCGGCCACGGCGCATCATCTCGCCATTACTGTTGGTTATATCTTTCATATCGACAAAGGTACAAATTATCTTAAAGCCAGGAGCAGGATACTCAATAAATATTACATTAATGCAATTTTGCCCCTTTGTGGACGTAGGATTTCAAATATTATGCTTACATTTGTAGACACAAAGAAATACTAAGCCCCTTTGCGGATGGGAACATTATATTTGGTGCCAACTCCGGTTGGCAATCTTGAAGACATCACAGCACGTGCACTCAGGGTATTGCGTGAGTGTGATTTGATTTTGGCAGAGGATACCCGTACCAGCGGTAACCTGCTGCGTCATTTTGACATTCATAAGCCTATGGTGTCATATCACAAATTTAACGAACACCAAACCGTAACCCGCGTGGTGGAAAGACTGATGGGAGGAGAGAACATTGCCGTTGTCAGCGATGCAGGCACACCAGGAATCAGCGATCCTGGATTCCTTGTAGCACGCGAAGCGGTAAAGGCTGGTGTGGAAGTAATCACCCTGCCTGGCGCCACAGCTTTTGTCCCCGCCCTGGTGAGCAGCGGCTTGCCATGCGACCGTTTCTGCTTTGAGGGTTTTCTGCCTCAGAAGAAAGGACGTCAGACACGCATTGACGACCTTAAAGCCGAAACACGCACCATGATATTCTATGAAAGTCCCCATCGTGTAGTCAAAGCCCTCCAGCAGTTTGCCGAAGCCTTTGGAGAAGGACGCCAATGCAGCGCCTGCCGCGAGATAAGCAAAATGCATGAGGAAAGCGTACGCGGCACCTTGGCCGAGGTTCTTGCCCACTTCCAAAACAACGAACCACGTGGCGAGTTTGTCATCGTCGTAGCCGGATGCAGCGAAACAGAAACAGCAGCTGCTCTCCCTCAGGAAAAGGGGGATGAGACAGAACCACAGAGAAAGCATTTCAGCAAATACAGGAACAAGCAACAATAGAATTCAACATATGAAGAAGATTGCATTTATTGTAGCAGGTATCATCATGATGACATCCTGCCATAACCAGAACGAGAATCAGACACATCTACAGCAACAGGTTGACTCCCTGCAGACCATCGTTGATGACAAGGACGCCGAACTTAACGATATCATAGCCACCATGACCGAGGTACAGACGGGCATCCGCCGTATTGCCGAGGCCGAGGGGCGTGTCACCGTAGCCGACGGCAGTCAGGAAAGTGCTTCCAGCCGCGAGATCATCCGCGACAACATGGAGTACATTTGCGAAGCTATGCAACAGAACCGCGAACTTGTCTTGAAACTGAGAGAGAAACTTAATGCCAGCCGCTTTAAGGCAGACAAGCTCAAGAACCTTGTGGATGGTTTGCAGACACAGGTAGAAACACAGAATCTGCGCATACAGGAACTGATGGCATCCTTGGCAGAAAAGGACTCTACCATTTTGGAGCAGACTATGCGCATCGATTCTTTGTCGCAGAGCGTCAACAGCCTGACCGAGATCAGCAAGGAGCAGGCCGGAACAATGGTTCGTCAGGAAAAACAGATTAACAGCGCATGGTTTGTCTATGGAACAAAGGCAGAACTGAAGGAGCAGGGCATACTGAAGGGCAGCGAGGTGCTTAAGGACAATGATTTCAACAAAGACTACTTTACAGAGATTGATATCCGCGACGTCAAAAACATCAAGACCTACAGCAAGTCTGCCAAACTGCTGACAACACACCCCAAAGGCAGCTATATCCTCAGGAAAGACGGTGAAGACTGCTACGAACTGCACATCTCCAATCCCAATCTATTCTGGAGCGTTAGCAAGTATCTGGTAATGCAGGTCAAGTAATTCGATGCACATAAGACATTAGATGAAGACAACTCGAAGCAAATACTACAACGCCTCTCGTTCAAGCCTTCCATTCGAGGACGGCATGGGCAAGGTGGCACATAGCGATATCGTTGGCGAGCAGGAGGAGACAGCCATTTTGGTAGGCATTATCACGCCTCAGCAGAACGAACGCAAGACAACGGAATACCTGGACGAACTGGAGTTTCTGGCAGAAACAGCTGGAGCACGTACCGTGAAGCGTTTCACCCAACGCCTGAACGGTCCATCCAGTGTAACCTATCTTGGTATAGGCAAATTGCAGGAAATCCGCGCATGGATTGAGACCGAAGAAGATGCCGAGCGATATGTATCCATGGTAATTTTCGACGACGAACTTTCTGCCAAGCAGCTGCGCAACATAGAAAAGGAACTGAAAGTGAAGGTTCTGGACAGAACATCCCTGATTCTGGACATCTTTGCCATGCGTGCACAAACGGCGAATGCCAAGACTCAGGTGGAACTGGCACAGTACCGCTACATGCTGCCACGCCTGCAACGCCTTTGGACTCACCTCGAACGTCAGGGTGGCGGCAGCGGCAGCGGTGGCGGCAAAGGTTCTGTTGGTCTCCGTGGCCCTGGTGAGACACAGCTGGAGATGGACCGCCGCATCATTCTGAACCGCATGTCACTGCTGAAACAACGCCTGGCCGAAATAGACCGCCAGAAGACAACACAGCGCAGCAACCGTGGCCGCATGATACGTGTGGCCCTTGTGGGATATACCAACGTGGGCAAGTCCACGCTGATGAACCTTCTTTCCAAGAGCGAGGTGTTTGCCGAGAACAAGCTCTTCGCCACACTGGACACCACCGTGCGCAAGGTAATCGTAGACAACCTGCCCTTCCTCCTCTCTGACACCGTGGGATTCATACGCAAGTTGCCCCACGACCTGGTAGACTCCTTCAAGAGCACGCTGGACGAGGTGCGCGAGGCCGACATGCTTCTGCACGTTGTGGATATTTCGCACCCCGAGTTTGAAGACCAGATCAAGGTTGTGGAGAAAACTCTTGCCGATCTTGGTTGTGCAGACAAGCCCTCAATGATTATCTTCAACAAGGTGGATGCCTACCGTTGGGTGGAAAAGGATGCGGACGACCTCACTCCTGCAACCCGAGAGAATGTCTCGCTGGATGACCTCATACATACATGGATGACACGTCTTTCTGGCGAGTGCCTCTTTATCTCAGCCTTGGAGAAAACAGGCTACGATACTCTGCGCCAGGTTCTCTACAACAAAGTGCGTGAGATGCATGTGCAGAAGTACCCCTACAACGACTTCCTCTTTGATCATTACGAAGAATAACCAAAAAAGCAATCCAATGGCAAAATCAGCGCACAACACGGAGAGCACACCGCATTCTTTCCTTGATGAGAAAATCACCTTTGACCGTTTCGTCAGGGGACTCTTGCTTGTGATAGGAGCAGTAGCCATGTATTTCCTTCTCAATACCTTGAGCGGAGTACTGTGGCAATTCTTTGTGGCATGGATGCTGGCATACCTGATATACCCTCTGGTAATCTTCCTGGAAAAGAAATGCCATATACGCCACCGTTTGCTGAGCATATCTTTTGCCTTGCTCCTGATTTCGGGGATACTGGCCCTTTTCTTTGTCCTCACCATCCCCAGTGCAATAAGACAGTTAGGGCACCTTTCCGACGACATGCTGCACTATGCTACCACATATTTGTCGGGAACAGACATCCCCAAGCAGATAGAACTCTTTTTTGTCAATGACTTCAATCACAACACCATAGTAAAGCTTCTCAAGAACGACAAGGTCATGGACGCCATCAGGCTTACACTAAACCAGTCGTGGAATCTTGTTTCCGGCACAATGAGCATTGTTTGGGCAGTGATGGATGTTGCCATGGTGCTTCTGTACATATTCTTCCTGCTTATAGACTATGAGGATGTGAATCAGAACTGGATCAAGCTCGTACCTCATGCACACCGCACCATGGCCAAGCACTTGGCCTCCGACATAAAGCGTGAGATGAATGCCTATTTCCGTGGCCAGGCCACAGTGGCTTTCCTTGTGGGAGTACTCTTCAGTATAGGTTTCCTCATCATAGACCTTCCCATGGCCATAGGCCTGGGCATGTTCATCGGCCTTCTCAACATGGTCCCCTATGCTCAGGTCATTGGTTTCATCCCCACCATCATCCTGGCTCTGCTCAAGTCCAACGACACCGGAGAGAGTTTCTGGTTCATAATCACCTTGGCCATTGTGGTGTTCTTTGTTGTCCAAGCCATTCAGGATCTCATCCTTGTACCCAAGATAATGGGCAAGTCCATGGGGTTGCGCCCTGCCATAATACTTCTGTCGCTCTCCATATGGGGCACTCTTCTCGGTGTCATGGGCTTTGTCATAGCCTTGCCTCTCACCACGCTTGGATGGTCGTACTATCGCAGGTTTGTGCTACGCGAAAGTTCGCCCGATGAATAAAAAGAAGAACACTCTGCCAGTGAATACCCCTCTACGATATTTGATGTGCCCTATCCTGCTGCTGCAGGTCCTGCTGCTGCAGGCACAGGTGTTCACAGCACATGATATCCCAGACAGCATCTGGACAAGGATGCAAGGCCGTTCCTATCCGCAAGAGTGCGGAATCGCCAGGTCAGAACTGTGCTATCTCGAGTTGTCTCACTATGACTTCAATGGAGAGGAACACATAGGCCAGATGGTATGCAACCGCCAGATCGCTGAAGATCTGCTGTATATCTTCAGCGAGTTGTACAAGGTTCGTTACCCGATAGCCCGCATGCGCCTGATTGACGATTATGAAGCCTCGGACCTGCGCTCCATGGCGGATAACAACACATCGTGCTTCTGCTACAGGCATATTGCCGGAAGCAAGAACCTGTCCAGGCACAGCCGTGGCATGGCAGTAGATGTGAATCCGCTCTACAACCCTTGCCTCTACGTCCGTAGTGGCCGTGTCCTTCCTCCCGAAGGCAAGGCTTATGCCCACGACCGTGACCGTCGCAAGGATATCCCCGGCAAGATAGACACCGCCGACCTCTGCTATCGCCTGTTCGTCTCCCGTGGCTTCCGCTGGGGCGGCGCATGGCGCACCCTCAAGGACTACCAGCATTTTGAACGGTGAGAGGTGAGAGTTTAACGGTGAGCGGTGAGCGGTGAGCGGTGAGAGATGAGAGGTGAGAGGTGAGCGGTGAGCGGTGAGAGTTTAACGATTAACGATTAACGTTAAGAGGAATGTAGGGACGCTGCGTGCAGCGTCCGGAAAAACAACACATTCATGCGCACACGCGTATATATAATAATGTACACAAAAAAAGAAACATACAAACCTATAATCAAACTATAACAACTATGGCACAAGTACCAGAGTTCAAGTACGCTCCTATGTTCCAGTTGGGCAAGGACGACACCGAGTATTATCTGCTGACCTCAGAGGGT
>JAEIGA010010071.1_pt1 | contig 14323 bp, 6 predicted proteins | sample 9270691 | NCBI WGS metagenome assembly JAEIGA01 (sample SAMN17057246, study PRJNA624740) | gut metagenome | biome: biome; isolation source: fecal sample | host: Bos grunniens | place: China: Xizang | collected 2019 | reverse complement strand
GATCTCATGTGCATGAGAAAGTTTTCAGGATCGCGATTCAGAAAAGAATGACAATTGACGCAATTACCTTTTCCCTGAGTATTGGAATATATCGTCTTCTCCTCGAAATTCTCCAGATTCCTCTGGCGTATGCTCATTTCCTTCCAAAGGCTGTATCCTGGAGGTATGAGCCTATATGCAAGATACGGATCTATCTCATCTTCAGCGACATACATAGCAAAAGGCTGATATGCAGACCATCCGTCGGTTCTTTTCTCATGAATCCTGATGACAATTTCACGTCCTTTCGCTGCGGCAAGTATCTTTTTCCACTGTCTCATGCCAAAGGAGATCATTCCGTCACCTGAATGAATCTGCCATTCCTGATCTGCGACACGGACATCCGCCACCCACCTGCTGCCTTCATCGGAAGATACTTCGAAATTGATCGGTGCGATATTGGACGGTATGGTCACGGCCTTGCAGTCAGGAAATATCTGCGGTTGTCTGTCAAGCTGCACAGAACCGGCCGGACGACATGCCACAGAAATGCATATACATATTATATATATAAGGTATCTTTTCATCATTATTCCTCCAATGTTTCAAGCAGTGAATAAGCTTCGTAGAACTGTGCTAGAATCCTGTTGGAAGGATCTGCGTCAAGAATATCACGCATATCTCCTTTCAGACCATCGTAGCGGACATATTCATCCGTTGCCGGCAGGACAGGGTGACGATAATCAGGGATGCGGTTTTTCATATCCTTTGCCCAGGCTCTGTAGAACAAAGTCTTTTCCAGTATATTGATGTATTTTTCAGCGACTTCCGGCGAACCTAGAGCAAGATTGGTAAGAACGAGTACCTTCAGCTGATGAGGATTATGCATTCCGGAAGTAACCATATCTGCATCGAATGCAGCCTGACGTGCGGCACTATAATAGTTCCATGCCATATATACCGTACTCTGAAGAGTCAGACCTGTCTTGAGATTCGGAGTCGGGAACATCACTTTGGAAACCGGCTGGGGGTTGTAATATCCCAATCTGTCAACGAGATGACCTTTATTCGCAAGAGCAAGGTTGAGATAGCTTATGAGATAGTTAGGTTGACGACGGTCAGCTGTCTCGATGATCCTGTCCCACTCCCCTTTCATTGCCCAATGCTGCTCCTGGATCAGGCGGTAGTAGCTTCTGCTATGTACTATGTCATAGAAATATCCTGAAATACAGAAAGACAGGACAAAGGCGGCGGACGCATACCATAAAGGATCTCCGGACTTCTTCTTCATGAATCCTATCAGCCAGGCAAGAAGAATAAGGGAAGGAACAGATGTCCAGGCATATACTGGAAAGAAATACGTAGAAGGCCAGTCGTAGTACATGAATGGTGTCAGAGAATGTTCCCAGCCCGATGTCAGCGATAATCTGACATATATAAAGGCTGTAAGAAGCAGTATGAGAGGATAGGCAAGAGCTAGGAGTCCCTTGAATCCTCTCTGCGTAATCTCCCATAAAAATGCCGAAACAGCAAATACCAGACTTATGCTTCCGGCAAGATGATATAGCACAGGAATGAGAATGACGCCGGCAGCATAACGGAACTTCACCCTCTGCTCAGAAATCGAGACATAAGCGGTCAAGGCAGCCAGGACCAATATGAACGCCGCATGACCCTGGAATCTGTAATAATCGTTTTCCATACAAAGGAAAAGGAATCCTGCTGGAAGAAATGCCAGACCGTATGACAGAGCACTACCGCTTATCTTCGACAGAATCTTCCCCAGAAGCCAGGCTGAAAGCAGATAAAGTGCTGTTACAATTATAGTTCCGACAAAGGGAATACGCATAAACTGTGAAAGAAAGGACGCCAGCAAGGTTGCCAGACCACCAGTCTGTCGTATCACTTCGGATATATGGTCCCAATCATATATGAAGAGATCGTTGCTCTCTATATTGAAGAATCTATACTCCTGGGTGAAATGAACTCCCAGAAATATAGCCACGGCCGATGCCGCATAAAGAATGATATATTTTGTTCTTTCCTTCATGATTACTCTAGCGTTACGCTGTCAATGACAATAGGTTTTCCGCCATAAGACCAGAATCCTACTATGTAAAGATGGGACGGATCTATCCTGTTGCCATCGGTATCTTTCATATTGTGCAGATCTACCGTGATTTCACGCGAACTGCCGAAATCATACATTGCCGGCTGACTCCAGTAGTTGTTCTTGTCGAAGAGTCTGAAAGACACGGCACTGTCATTATCATTGCCCAATCTGACGGTTATGCGGCTGAATGCAGAGAGATCCAGTCCTTCAGCATACTGCCATCCTCCGAAGCCGTACTGACCGGTAATGAGCGTATGGGTTTCCTCATCGAACGAACCTGTCTCCCATATTGATGGGTTGAACATGGATTCCGTGAGCGGGAACGGAGAAAGCACATTCACCTTGATTTCCAGGCTGCACGTCTTTCCCGCCTGAGAAGTATATGCAACTGTCAGGATCGCACTTCCTTCAGAGACAGCCAGAAGCTTGGCTCCATCGATCCTTGCAACAGATTCATCATCAATCGAAAGTACCGCCTTATCAGTCACCGCACGAATGCTTCCATCTGAGTATAAAGCATTTACAATAATGCTCCTGCTGTCACCCATCCTTACATCCATCGACCCGTCAACATTCAGGATCTCAAGACCCACAAGTTCTCCTTCCGCAGGAGCCTTTCCGGCATATTCCTGAAACCAATGATAGACAGGCCAAGGACATGCCTCAGGGTCATTAAGGAAAGTATAATTACCTTCTGAGCCGGGAACATCCTTGAACTGAGCCAGCAGATGCTGACTTGTGAAGATCATCCAGCTCACGTTGCCTGTATTGTCCGCGATATATTTGAAGTTGGCTCCGAATCCTGCGCCTCCAACGACTCCTGTTATGCTTTTTCCCCATGAGGAATCATATTTTGCTGGAGCCCAATCCAATTCTGTGACCATGACCGGAGCAAATGCCGCTACCGGACCTACCTGAGCATCCCAGCCACGCTGGAAACCCTCATATCCTCCTCCCATGACTCCACCAAGTTCAGCACTTGGCTGTTCCGCATCGCTGCCATACCAGCCGGGATAGACATGTACTGCAAAACCGATGTTTTCGCCTTGGATGCGATGAACCGCATAGCCTGCATATTGCGACTGATATGCAAGTCCCGGTACCCAGATGATGTTACGGGCCTTGTTCTCGCGGATCTTGTCTACAATGGCCTGGAAATACAGCTGCATATTGGCAAAATGTACATCTCCGCTGCTGCCGAAGGATCCGTCTGTTCCTTTTATGTTTATCGGCTCATTTGCAAGCTCGAACATGACCCAGCCGTTGTTCCTGAGCTTAGGATGCTGGGAAACTATGTCCCAGACCTCCAGAAGGAAGGTCTGATAACTGTCATACAACTGTATGTTCTCCGGAGAGACTCCGGGAGGACGCATCACGACATAAAGTCCTTTGTTTATCGCATACTCCGCCATAGGCACGAAGACCTCGTCCAGATATTTTCGGAAACGTGCCTCAGAAAACCTCTCATGACCTTCATATCTTACGGATGGCTGCGACGGATCGTCGCTCCAATAAGGATCCATATGCATCCTTATGAAGTCCATTTCCCACCCGGCAGCGAGAACTTCATCTATCATGCGCTGATTATATGCCAGACAGGCAGAGACATCATAATTTCCCCATGCATTTTCATTGAAGAACGGGCTGTACGTCTGTCCGAAACCATGAAGATTGACTGTATTACCTTGATCATCAACAAGATACCTACCGACAACATTAAGTCTTAAAGGCTTGTCATCATCAATCTCAGGACCTGGGGGCGGATTCTTTTCTTCTTCCGTGACAGGAGGCTGTACAACAGGCTTATCCTGATCATTTTCAAAATCATCAGGAAAACATGATACAGAGGCAATCAACATGGAGAACAAAGCCATGAAAACCCCGAAACGCCTGATTGTATTCATTGAAATCATCATAGTCAAACTATCTGTGTACAAAGAAACAAAGATAAGAATTAAATCGTTGCAAATTGCAGGTTGAGCAATAAAAAATCAGGGTGGCCGAATCTTACATCAGCCACCCTGAAAATCAATATAAGGATATGTTATTTAAGACCTTCCGCGAAGCCTGCATAAGTGTGCTTGCGGCTGTAGTTTGCATCCCAGAGACCTACAGGCTCGCCACCTCTCCAGCCTGAATCAGCCGGTGCATCAGTAAGACACCACTGAGTGATACCATACTGCTGAGCTGCAGGGATGATCTCGAAGTACTTGCTTACGATGAACTGATAGTAAGCAGCCATTGCCTGATGCTGTGCCTCAGTCATAGAAGTTGTAGGAACAGAGTTGCCGTTTGCATCTACATAACCCATATCAAGCTCAGAAATCTTCACGAGCTTGCCAGATGCAGCCATGAGCTCGAGCATCTTGACCACATGCTCCTCCTTACTCTTCTGAGTAGCAGGATTCTCATAGCAAGAAACGTGCATCTGAGTACCGATACCGTCAATCTTGGTCTGACCGTCAGACTCCCACACCTCGATCCAGTGGATCAAGCTCTTGAGCTTCTTGTTGTCGTCCCAGTCTGACTCGAGGTTATAGTCGTTGATGAAGAGCTTGAGCGGAGCTGTACCGCCGAACTCTGCATAGTACTTACGAGCCTTCTCGATAACGATACGAACATAATCCTCATTACCGAGGTAGTCCTGCCAGTAGAAGTTGTTTTCAGGATCGCCGTTTGTAGCAGACTGAAGATCATAGTATCCGTCACCGTCATAGTCAGCACCTGCGATTGCCTCGTTTACAGCATCCCAAGCAGAAACCTTCTCGGCAGTAACTTCCATCATACCCTTGATCCAGTTGTCCATAGCCCAGGTAAGAGTGTCCTTCTTCTCTTCTGGAGTAAGAGGAATAGAGTTGAGCTTCTCGATCTTGCACACTCTGACACCCTTAACGTCAAGTACTACATCTGCTGTCTGAGGCTTGAGGATCATGTCATAGTTACCTCCCGCAAGATCAGGGAACGCAAGTCTGTACTCATGCTCTCCGGCCTTTACAGATACGCCGACAGTAACGTTCTGGTCTGTACCGGCCCATCCGTTCTGCATTGTAAGCTGGACACCTGATGCCATATCGACATTAGCCTTCATTGTAAGGTATACAACATGGTCACCTGATCCAAGAGTATTGTTTGCACCTGGCATGACAAAGAACTGGTTCCAGTTTCCATTCGGCTCGTAATGCATGTATCCGCCGACTACAGGAGGCTCGCAACCCATTGCATAGAATGGGAAAGGACCGTCTGTATAGGTGATTGTGTTGACTTCCTGCTCAACCTCGACTGCCATAGCCTCTTCATGAGTGACCTTGAGCCACTGCATCTCGATTGTACCCTCGAAGTTACCGGACTGGAACATTACGAAACCTGCACCATCAACGCTGATGTTACGTGTTACAGAAACTTCCTGCCACTCTGTGCCGACTTCAACGTCGCCACCGGCCTGACCGTCCCAAGTACCTGCTGCAAGAGTGAACTTTGCAGGAGCGGATGCACGGATCATCATGACAATCTTATATGATCTTCCTGCCACCCATGGAATTTGGTCAGCCACGTGATACTGGAACTCCCAGAAATTAGCGATGGCAGCAGGATTGACACTCTTGAACATGCCGTCAGCGATACCCATTGAGGCACCTGCAGGAGCCTGTCCCCAATAATACCATCCTGTCATTGAAGTATAGTCAAACTCAGCGTCTACAACTGTATTGGTAGCACCCGGATCGATCTCAAGTTCCTTGTCAGCGATAAGGCTGTTGAGGTACTTGTTGTTCTGTTGTGCATGCCATGCAAGCGTGTGACCATAAACAGTCATTCCCGCATCTGCGGCAGCATTGACGAAGTTTCTGACACCGTCAAAGCTCATGGTACCGTCATTAGCGACGATTGAAGCATACTTCATGTCATTGCCTGCAGTCATTTCATCGAAGTTCGACACTGCAAGAGCATATACCTGGCCATGTGCAGTGAAGTCGCTGGCCGCAAGGGCAGCTCCCAACTTGAAGTCAGGAGATGCCGTGCGGTTCACGTAATTCTTCAACACATCATACTCATTGAGATACTCATACTGCTCGATGCTCTGAGGCTTCTCGACCTCATACTCCTGAAGCGGATCCACCGCACAAGATGCAAGTCCGGTCAAGGCTGCAGCAAGAAATAATATTCTATAGTATTTCATGTCTTAATCTATTTTAGTGTTATTTCTTAAAGGTAGGAGCGAATGTCTCCATCACGACCTCGCGGTTACGTGATACGAGAGTATCCTTGATAGCATATACCTTTCCGCCGAAATCAACGTTGTAGTCAAGGTAGATACCGTCACGGTCCTTGTTACCCCATGCCAATTTCTCACCACCGGCAACATACTTACCTGAACCTGAAGCTGTAACGCCCTCAGTTGCAGAAGACACAGTGATGTTGTCGCCATCGAATGTAAGAACGAGGTCAGTAGCAACCGGAACGATCTGCTCTGTAGGACCGAGCTCTACTGCAGAATATCCTTCTGGAACGACTGCAGCAGGTGTACCGCTACCCCATGCATTCCATGCAGCAGGTCTCTCAGCTGTAGGGAAGCTACCGTCAGCGATAAGCTCATCTGTCTTGCCCTTCTCTACCATAGAGAAGTCATCCATCCATACTGTACCTACGTAAGCACCTGTATTGAAGAGCATTGCCGCAGCATCATTTCCGCTAGGAGTAAGCTCGAGTGTAACCTTTGCCCATTCTGTTGTAATTGGAATAGAAGGATAACCATAAGACTGGCCTCCATCAGAGTCATTCATGAAGATAGGAGCTTCACCTTCTACTGTACCCTTGACCATGAATGAAAGGACATATGTTGTTCCACCTGTGAGCGGTGTTGCAAATGTGTACTGAGTCTGCTGAGCCCATGTGTCACCTGCATTACCGTTAGTCATGCTCAACGAGTACTGGGTAGGAGGAGGAACCATAACTGTCACGTTAGTGGTCATAGGGAATGACACAGCATTGAGAGACTGTGTTGAGAGGAACATTACCTCATCATTCTCAACATACTGACCATGACGTACTTCTGTAGTGGTCTGACCGTTCTCGGTGATGGTGTCCACACCGCGACGAAGCCAGCTTCCGTCCCACTGGTTGATGTACTTCACTGCATAGAGAGTGTAGTCCTTCGGAAGAACCTTCCACTGAGAAGCGTCTGTTCTCCAGGCATTGTCACCCTCGATTGCCGGTGTACCGGTGAGAATCTGATCCGCACCCTTCTTGATGCCGGTCATCTTCACAGGGATCACATAAGTAGTCTTGATCGCATCAGGATCAGCAAAGAATGCATCTGTAAGCTGAACCTCGATGCCACCCATATGGCTGCCGCCGTACACGAGCTGATCACCGGAAAGAGTATAATACTCCGCCGGCATAGCCTTTACAGGATTCTGACCAGCGCCATCGAAGTAGAGGTTGTCAGTCAAAGTGTTGTCCACCTCGATATCGATAACGACATCCTTACCCTCATAGGCACCACCCATTGTACCATAGATGATGCACTTGTGCTGATTGTCAAGAGAAGTATCGAATGTCTCTGACGTACCGAGCACTATGGTTCTGACCGGATACTGATAGGCAAAGTACGCTGTGATACCACCATCATAGTCCGGGAAGATCTGCTCCTTGTTGTGACAAGATGCAAGAAGGGACATGGCAGTTCCGGCAAGCAAGATTTTAACAATATTATTAAATTTCATTTTGCTCTAAATTAAAATTCCACAAACATGTTTACCAACCCTTGTTCTGGTCAAGATTGCTCCACTTGAGCACCTCTGTCTCAGGAATAGGTCCATAATACATATGATCCTTATAGCTACGAGGCTCGACTGCAAACTCAGTATACTGGAGAGAAGAACCTGACTGCTCGATTCTCACACCGTTGGCAGACTCGTTGAGGTCAAGCTTCCAACGACGCATATCCCAGAAACGCTTGTTCTCGAATGAGAGCTCGATACGGCGCTCGTTACGGATGAGTTCACGCATCTTGTTCTGATCGCCCTGGATGCTGTCAAGATAGTCATTGCCGACACCAGCACGATCGTGAAGAGCCTTGATTACATCATATGCACTGCATCCGATATCACCCTTGTGTGTCGGGCCGTAAGCTTCGTTCATAGCCTCTGCATAAGCAAGGAAGATCTCAGTATAACGGATATATACAGGATAGTGATACTGTGCATTGTTTACAGATGGGTTAGGATCGCAGTCATCACGGAGAAGCTTGCGGAGATAATAACCTGTACGTGTTGAAGTGGAAATCTTGCCAAGACCGTTGTTATCTGAAGAGTAAGCACCGGTAATGATCTGAGTTCCCTTATAAGTAGCACCGTTGTAGATTACATACTCAGCAAGACGTGGGTCACGACCTGCATACGGATCTGCAGCTGAATATCCGCTGTTAGGATCTGTAATAGGGTAACCGTTAGCCATCGGGAATGCGTTCACGAAGTTCTGGGTAGGGTTGATGCGGCCGTTACCGTAGAGAGTAGGAGGATAGTTATCCTTCTCCTGGTTGATACCGAATGCATAATCCTCTGTACCCTTGTTGATAGAACCTCTCCAAAGGATTTCAGGAGGACACTCACCTGATCCGAGAGCATCAAGAGTCTTCTTCTCCATGAACCACTTGTAACCTGTAGGATCCATACCTGCAACACCGTTGATGTGCCTGAGTACTGCAGCAGCCTCCTTGGCAGCATCAGCGTATGTCACGCCTGAACCGTCTGAATAAGCAGGGCTGGCAGCGAGGAGAGCAGTCAGAGCCTTGATTGTCTGAGCAATACGGCCACTGATACGACCTCTGAATGTATCGCCGAACACAACATTGTACTCCTGTGCATAAACGACTCCCTGATCCTTGTATCTCTGAGGAACAGCGTTGTCGTCAGTAAGCTGCACATAGTCGAATGGAAGAAGTGCCATAGCCTCGTCGATGTCAGCATAAATCTGCTCGACACATGCCTGGAATGTAGCTCTCGGCTGATTGAAGTCAGACTCCACGCCCTCTGGTTCGAGAATGACAGGAACTCCGAGGAGCTGGCCGTCAGCTGTCCAACCTGCATGGTTTCTGAGGAGATAGTACATGTTCAATGCACGGAGAGCAAGAGCCTCACCACGAAGCTTGTCAACGAACATTGCCTGTCTCTTAGGATCCTTTGACCATGATACCTCCTCTACATGCTTGAGGAAAAGGTTCATGTACTGAATGGTAATCTTACGTGCCTGCCACTGGGACATAGGGTCGTTGTTTGCAGCCCATGTTCCCTGTGCCATGTTTCTGTAGGTGTTGCCGAGATCATTGGTCACAGCATCATCTGTAGCGATATCTGTTGTACTCTTTGTCTCAAACGGAAGGTTTGCATATCCATAACCCAGAATACCCTGAGCAGATGATGCATCCTTGAACATCTGTTCCTCAGTCTGAGCGTTCTGCATAGATGGATTGATGAGATCCGCACATGCGCAGAAGGAACCAGCCAGAATCGCGAGAATCAATATATTCTTAATTTTCATTGTTCTGTAGTTTTAATAATTAGAATACAAGCTTAACTCCGAGATTGTAGAAACGTGTCTGAGGAGCAGAACCTACGCTCATCTCCATATGCTTGCGCTCAGGTGAGATGGTAAGAAGGCTGTTTCCGCTGATATAAGCTGAGAAGCCCTTGATCACCTTGTTGTTTCTGAGAACAGACTGAGGCATATCGTAAGTCAGCTGAACCTTTGCAAGGTCGAAGCGGTTTGTGCTGTACATCCAGAAGTCTGAAGCCACGAAGTTGTTTGCACCTTCTGTAACTGTAAGACGTGGATATGTAGCAGTTGCAGCTGTCTCAGGAGTCCAACGGTCGCGTACGACTGCCGAGTACTTGTCCTGATCGTCAATCCAGTAATATGAGCTGTCCTTCATGCCATAAGCTCCCATACCTGCTGTTCCGAGAGCGAAGAGTGTGAAGCTCTTGTACTTGAGGGTAAGGTTAAGACCCATTGTGAGAGGGTTGCCGTACCATCCGCCCTTGCCGAGGTATACCTGGTCATCAGAATTCACTACGCCGTCACCGTTCTGGTCAATATACTTGAGGTCACCAGGACGAACGGTGCTACCGAGGCTCTGAGGTGTCCAGTTGTCGATTTCTTCCTGTGACTGGAAGATTCCTGCACACTCATATCCCCAGATACCGTCGAGCGGCTTGCCCTCACGCTGTCTGTGGTCGGTATAAACCTCGTCACGAAGACTTGCGATTGTATCATACCATGTAGCGTTCGCACCGATAGCGAAAGTGAAGTCACCGAATGTCTTGTTGTAGTTGACACTGATGTCGAAACCTGTACGACCGTTGTTGTTATAGTTCAATGTAGGGATGAACGACTGTGACGGATAACCTGTAGAAAGGTGTGAAGGCCATGTAGTCGTATTGGTGATTGTGTAACCCTCCATTGACTGGATGAAGTACGATGCATCGAATGAAAGTGAATTCTCGAAGAATGAACCTCTCAAGTTAGCTGAGAACTCCTTGCGCTGGATGAATGAAAGAAGATCGTTCTGTCCACGGGTAGAAGTCACAAACTGTGAAAGGTTACCGTCATTCCACTCATATCCATAGTTGTCAGTCTTCCAGATAGGAGCATAGAGATAGTAGTCAGCTATGTCGATATCCTGGTTGAGAATACTTCCTGAAACTGAGAGAGTGAGATCGTTTACATTTTCAGAATCCTTGAGGAAAGACTCGTTACCAAGCTTCCAACCCAAAGTGAGGGATGGAGAGAATGCCTTTCTGTGACCAGGTGCAAGCTTTGCAGAATGAACGAGAGCGCCGCTGAAATCAACATAGTAGCGTCTGTCATAGTTGTAGTTTGCAAGGAGACCAAGGTTGGCATTCGAGATGCGGTGGTAGCTTCCTGTCACGGTCTGCTGGAATCCGGCAGCAACAAGCATTGCGCTTACATTGTGCTTCTGAGCGAATGTTCTGTTGTAGTCGAACATTGCATTGAAGAGAACAGTCATGTTTGCCGCACTGTCGTTGATGTTCTGGTTTCCTGATCTCTCATCAAGTCCTTCCTTTGTAAGACCTACGATGACATCCTTACCATTGTATGTAGACCATGTAGGAGTGTAGATCGCATAGGTATTATCATATGAAGTATTGTATGAGGTAGCATAGTCCATCGCGAAGTTGGTCTTGAATACCAAGCCCTTGAGAATGCTCTCGAGCTTGACCTCAATTCCTGTGTCGAACTGGAACTGACGGCTGGTATACTTGCTTCGACCTGCTGCGTACATGTCAGCAAATACGTTTGTGGTATTCTGCTGTGTACCGCCGAGGAAGTAGTCCTGACCATCCTTTGTGATGATGTTGCCTGAAGCTGCGATGAGCTCGAGCGCTCCGAGAGCGTTAGGATCGATGAGACCTACCGGAATCAGAGGAGCTGCATGCTGAGGGAAGTTAGGACGCATTGTAGAAGCAATGTTCCAGTAATCACCCTTGGCAGAGTTCGAATCATAGAATGTAGTGTTTGCATTGATGTGAGCCTTGACGAAGTCATTGATATGCACATCAACGTTACCACGTACATTGAAACGGCTGGTATTGTTGTTGAGAGCCTCTCCTACCTTGAGGAAGTCACCCTGGTTGTAGTAGCTTACGTTGCTGTAGAAATGAGCACGTGCTCCACCACCGGAGATTTCAGCTGTAACGTCAGTACGGTTGTACGCCTTGTTGATATACTCGGATGAATAATAGTTGATATCCGGATAACGATAAGGGTTAAGACCAGCTGAATGATTGTAGATTTCCTCTGCTGAATAAAGAGGTGTACCTCCGTCATTTACGAGGGCCTCATTATAGAGAGTCATGTACTCGGCTGCACCAAGATATTCAGGGTAAGCCTTCGCCACTGCAACTCCTGTGTTTGCACGTACGCTTACGCTGAGACCGTCATTTGTTGCACGCTTTGTAGTGATGAGTACAGCACCCTTGGCAGCGCGGCTACCGTAAAGAACTACGGCCTGTGCGCCCTTAAGGAATGTGATCTGAGAAATCTCGGTCGGAAGAACGTTGTTGGCGTCACGAGGTACACCGTCGACAAGTACGAGGTATCCCTGATCATTGTCTGCGTCCATTCCCCAAAGAGAATTACCGTTGAAACCGCTCACATATCCCTGCATGTTGTCAAGGCTGTATGTATTGTAGTTCTTGTCAGTAAGCTTCTCATAATCAAGAACAGCAACACTTCCCATGATGTCGCTCTGAGCTACCTGACGGTAAGCGACATTGACAAGCGGATCGTTGCTCAATGTATCATTCTCTGCAGTCTGTGCGCTCATCGTAAAAGGAGAAGCGAGCAGCATTGCATACAGAATGTATCTTGCTTTTATGTGTTTCATTTTCAATTCTTTTAAAATTATACACTTTTCTCCTTACGATTACCAACCTGGGTTCTGTGGGAAATCCTCATAGAGATATACTTCACTGTCAGGAAGTGGGAACCAATAGTGCTTGGTATCGAATGCTCTTTCAACGATGAGCTGCTTGGTGAAGCCTACAACCTCAGCATCTCTTGGGTCGTTCTTCTTATACCAGTCCTCATCATTTACACGTGTGAATTCATGAGAGTACTTCTGTGTATATGGAGCCTCTGTGAGAAGGAGCCAGCGCTGGAGGTCGTTGAAACGATGACCCTCGAACATAAGCTCGACAGCACGCTCACGACGGATCTCTTCCATATATGCATTTCCTGTGAAACCTGCATCGACATGTCCTGCACCTACACGGTCACGGAGCTTGTTGATTGCATCTTCAGAAGTAAGGTTGCACTTGCCTGACTTTCCTGTACGTCCGCCGATTACAGCTGTAGCCTCTGCATACATGAGGTATACATCAGCGAGACGCATATAAGGAAGGTATGTATGAAGAGCAGAACCCCAGTCATACTCACGGTCAACAGAGTTTGCTGTGTGAGGAACGAGCTTCTGGATGAAATATCCTGTACGGCTGGCATTTGCTACGTCACGCATGTTACCGCCTGTATAAAGCTGGCAGTACTGGAGGTGAGCCCAAGACTGTGGATCACCGTTGAGATACTTGAAACCGTCGAATACGATATCGTGGTAGAAACGTGGGTCACGATCCTTGAATGGGAATCTTGGGTCATAACCAGACTCTGGATGGTCAAGTGGAAGACCGTTAGCCATACCATACATCTCAACTGCGTTGGCAGTAGGCTGGTGGATAACTACGTCATGACCTACGACACCGTCAACCTTAGGACCGAATACCTTTGTAGTATTCCAGTTAGAACCGTTGTAGTCTGGTGAAGGACCACGGAAGATAGCCTCAGTAGTACCTGGCTGCTTCCAGTTCTGCTTTCTTGTATAGAAGTTGTCAGAGTAAGAAGTTGTAGCGCCTGCAGCTTTCTGATGGTTATAGATGTCAGAATAGTTGAACTCTGCAAGAGCATACTGAGTCTGTCCTCCCTCAACAAGAGCGAGAAGTTCTCCGAGAGCATCAGCTGCCTTCTGAGCAAAATCCTTATTATAATTATAGGTATTTGCACCACCAGTCTGCGCACCATGCTCCATCAATGGAGATGCGGCCCAAAGGTAGCACTTGCCAAGATATGCAAGAGCCATAACCTTGTTGATACGGAGCTCATTCTTATTGAATGTAGCCTTACCTGCTGCAGTGTTGTCCCAGTTGATAGGAAGAAGGTCAGCCGCCTTGCGGAAGTCCTCTGCAGCCTTCTGAGCTGCCTCCTGGTATGTAAGACGTGGAAGTGTAAGTTCATCGTTAGCCTCGAAAGCCTTGTCGATATATGGAAGACCACCGAACCAGTTGATGAGCTCGAAGTGCCACCATGCACGGAAGAAGTAAAGCTGACCTGCGATCATATCTCTTTCCTCCTGAGTTGCATTTACAAGCTTACCCTCCTCGAGTGCTCTAAGACCTACGTTAGCCTTGCGGATGCAATACCATGAGTGTGGCCAGAGTGAGTGAGCGAACTTATCTGTTGAAGTAGGGCTGCTACCACCCTTATAAAGCCAGTTACCTGTGTTCATCCAGGCACGGAAGTTACCGAGGTCAACCTGATTGGTCATACGGTCATTGGCATTCGTGTTGAATACCTCTTCCTCGCCCCAGTTCCAAGACGGACACCAGTTACATTTTTCCTTATCAGGAATACAGTTGTAGATCTCCTCCACGAAACCCTGGAAGT
>JAEIGA010010070.1_pt1 | contig 14323 bp, 10 predicted proteins | sample 9270691 | NCBI WGS metagenome assembly JAEIGA01 (sample SAMN17057246, study PRJNA624740) | gut metagenome | biome: biome; isolation source: fecal sample | host: Bos grunniens | place: China: Xizang | collected 2019 | reverse complement strand
TCATGAACAAAGTTGACTTGGTTGATGACCCTGAATTGTTGGATTTGGTTGAGATGGAAATCCGTGATTTGTTGTCATTCTATGAATTCGACGGAGATAATACTCCAATAGTTAGAGGATCTGCACTTGGTGGATTGAATGGAGAGCCAACTTGGGTTGAAAAAATCATGGAATTGATGAACGCTGTTGACGAATGGATTCCACTTCCACAAAGAGATAAAGATAAAGATTTCTTGATGCCTATAGAAGACGTGTTCTCTATCACAGGTCGTGGTACTGTTGCTACAGGTAGAATAGAAACTGGTATTATCCACGTTGGTGATGCAGTTGATATCATTGGTATGGGTGCTGAAAAGTTGAAATCTACTGTAACAGGAGTTGAGATGTTCCGTAAACTTCTTGATGAAGGTGAAGCAGGAGATAACGTAGGTTTGTTGCTTCGTGGTATTGATAAAACTGAAATCCGTCGTGGTATGGTCATTGCTAAGCCAGGTTCAGTTCAACCACATAAGAAATTCCAAGCTGAGGTTTATATCTTGAAGAAAGAAGAAGGTGGTCGTCACACTGCATTCCACAACAAATATCGTCCTCAATTCTACTTCAGAACAACAGACGTAACAGGAGAAATCTCTCTACCAGAAGGTCGCGATATGGTTATGCCAGGCGATAACTTGACAATCACTGTTGACTTGATTTCAGAAATCGCTTTGAACGAAAACTTGCGTTTCGCTATTCGTGAAGGTGGTAGAACTGTAGGTGCTGGTCAGGTAACTAAATTGTTAGATTAATATTTAATCGAAATACAGAGGTGATGTGATGTCGCCTCTTTTTTAGGGGCATAGTTTAAGGGCAGAATAGTGGTCTCCAAAACCATTGATGGGAGTTCGAATCTCTCTGCCCCTGCAAATAAAAAACAAAATATACAATGTCTAAGATAGTCGAGTATGTAAAAGGTAGCTATGATGAGCTTGTACACAAGGTGTCATGGCCTACAATGTCGGAGTTGAGTAATAGTACTGTCGTTGTATTCGTTGCTTCGTTGATAATTGCCTTTATTATATTCCTTATGGATATGGCTGTGGGTGTTCACCCAACTATGTTCTGGAAAGGATTGTTGGGCTATCTTTATGGAATAATTGGATAAAACCTATTTCCTGTATCTTGCTTCCCGAAGGTAATACCTATGAGATGCGGGTTGTAGTTTATATTTTGTTAGGTTAAATCTTTTCAATAAACTTCCGAGATGGGTGAACAATCAAAAAAATGGTATGTTGTCAAAGCTATTTCAGGCAAGGAAAAGAAAGCTAAGGAGTATATAGAGAATGAAGTTGCTCATAGCGGACTTTCTGAGTTTGTTTCAAGAGTTTTGATCCCTACTGAAAAGGTCTTTTCTGTTCGTAACGGTAAGAGGGTAAGTAAAGATCGTACGTTGTTTCCGGGCTATGTCTTGATAGAAGCTTCTCTAGAGGGAGAAGTTGCTCATGTGATAAAAAATGTTCCTAATGTCATAGATTTTTTGTCTGAAAAAGATGGAAAGCCTGTGTCTTTGCAAGATTTTGAGGTCAAGAGAATATTAGGACGAGTTGATGAAATGATGGATAACGATGAAGAATTGCTTGAACCATTTATTGTTGGTGAAACGGTAAAGATTATAGATGGTCCGTTTAACAATTTTTCGGGTGTTATTGATGAAATCAATTTGGATAAGAAGAAACTTACGGTAACCGTTAAAATATTTGGAAGACGGACACCTGTTGAGTTGTCTTTTGTTCAAGTTGTTAAGTAGATTTATCTGCAAAACTTTATTAATTATCTATTAAACGCACGTTAGTAAAATGGCTAAAGAAGTTGCTGGATTAATTAAGTTACAAATTCCTGGAGGAAAGGCAAATCCATCACCACCAGTAGGACCTGCGTTAGGTGCGAAGGGTGTTAATATCATGGAATTCTGTAAACAGTTTAATGCAAGAACACAAGACCAAGCTGGTAAGTTGATTCCTGCTATTATTACTGTGTTTACAGATAAGTCTTTTGAGTTTGTAATTAAGACCCCTCCTGTTGCAGTACAATTGAAAGAAGCAGCTAATTTGAAAAGTGGTTCTGGTGAACCTAACAGAAACAAAGTTGCTACTTTGAAATTGGATCAAATCAAAGCTATTGCAGAAGCCAAGATGGTGGACTTAAATTGTTTCACTCTTGATGCTGCTGTTAGCATTGTAAAAGGAACTGCAAGAAGTATGGGTATTGTAGTTGAGGAATAATCTCAACATTATTAAAAACAAAAAAAGAATTAAAATTTAATGGCAAAACTATCGAAAAAAACAAAAGAAGCGTTAGCAAAATTCGATGTTGCGAAGGAGTATTCTTTGGAAGAAGCTGTTAAAATTGTAAAAGATATCACTTTTACGAAGTTTGATGCTTCTTTTGACTTGGATGTTCGCTTGGGAGTTGACCCTCGTAAAGCCAACCAAATGGTAAGAGGTATTGTTACATTACCTCATGGTACAGGTAAAACCAAAAGAGTACTTGTTTTGTGTACAGCGGATAAAGAAGAAGAAGCTAAGGCTGCCGGAGCTGATTATGTTGGCTTAGATGATTACATTGCTAAGATAAAAGGCGGTTGGACGGATGTCGATGTTATAATTACCATGCCAAGTGTAATGCCTAAAGTCGGAGCTTTGGGAAAAGTATTGGGTCCTAGAGGCTTGATGCCGAATCCTAAAACCGGTACAGTTACAATGGAAGTGGGTAAGGCTGTCCAAGAAGTTAAAGCCGGCAAAATAGACTTTAAGGTAGACAAGTTTGGAATCGTTCATGCAAGTGTTGCTCGTATGTCTTTCGAACCTAACAAGATATATGAAAACACTATGGAAGTTCTTCAAACGATATTGAAATTGAAACCTGCTACAGCAAAAGGTACTTATGTTAAGAGCGTTACTGTTTCTTCTACAATGAGTCCTGGAGTTAAAGTTGATCCAAAGTCAATAAGCAAATAATCTCAGTAAAACGTTGAAATATGAGAAAAGAAGAAAAGACGCAGCTGATAGAATCAATTGGTAACGAGATTGCAAACTATCCTTATCTGTATTTCGTAGATATAGAAGGATTGAATTCAGTTAATACAGCTAAATTAAGAAAGTTGTGCTATCGTAACCAAGTAAAGCTATTGGTTGTAAAGAACACTTTGTTGATAAAAGCATTGGAAAAATCAGGGGTAGATTACTCTGAGTTGTTCCCAACATTCAAAGGTTCTACTTCTGTTATGCTCTCTAACGTAAATAATGCACCTGCAAAGCTTATAAAGTCTTTTAGAGCAAATAGCGAAAAGCCTATTTTGAAATCGGCTTATGTAGAAGAGGGATTCTATATTGGTGATGCCGCATTGGAAGAACTCATCGCTATTAAATCTAAAAACGAGCTTGTTGCAGATATTATTGCAGCTTTGCAATCTCCTGCAAAGAATGTTATTGGAGCATTGCAGTCAGGTGGAAATACGTTATCAGGCGTAATAAAAACATTATCGGAAAAACCCGAATAAAAAATAAATTGTATAACAAATTAAATAAGAAAATAAAATGGCAGATTTGAAAGCATTCGCAGAACAATTAGTTAATCTAACTGTAAAAGAAGTAAAAGAATTGGCTGACATTCTTAAAGAAGAATATGGTATAGAACCAGCAGCAGCAGCAGTAGCAGTAGCAGCAGGTCCTGCAGCAGCAGGTGCAGCAGCTGAAGAAGAAAAAACAGCATTTGATGTTGTTTTGGCAGAAGCAGGTGCTTCAAAATTGAATGTTGTTAAGTTGGTTAAAGATCTTTGCAGTTTAGGTCTTAAGGAAGCAAAAGAATTGGTAGATGCTGCTCCTAAGACATTGAAGGAAGGCGTTAGCAAAGATGAAGCTGAATCATTGAAGAAAGCGTTGGAAGAAGCTGGTGCAAAGGTTGAAATTAAGTAAGACATTTCACCACAATCAATAATAAAGGAGGGTGTTTTCCTAAGGGAAACGCCCGTCCTTTAATTGTGTTTTGTATCTAACTTATTTTTTTAACCTTTTAATTTTGAAAACCTTGGCACAAAATAACCCAACCTTAGTTAGTTTTGCATCTGTAAAACCATTTGAATATCCTGACTTTTTGGATATTCAATTGAAGTCGTTTAGAGATTTTTTCCAGTTAGAAACAAATTCGGAAAACAGAGTTAATGAGGGCTTATACAAAGTATTTTCAGAAAATTTTCCTATAACAGATGCAAGGAATAATTTCGTCCTCGAATTCTTAGATTATTTCATTGACCCACCTCGTTATTCGATAGAGGAATGTATAGAAAGGGGACTGACTTATAGTGTTCCTTTAAAAGCAAAATTAAAGTTATTCTGTACAGATCCGGAACATGAGGATTTTGAAACAAAAATTCAAGATGTTTATTTGGGAATGATTCCTTATATGACTCCGAAAGGAACGTTTGTCATAAACGGAGCCGAAAGAGTCGTGGTATCTCAATTACACCGTTCGCCAGGAGTATTTTTCGGAACAAGTACTCACGCTAATGGTATGCAGTTGTATTCTGCAAGAATTATTCCTTTCAAAGGGTCTTGGATGGAGTTTACTACCGATATTAACAATGTGATGTATGCTTACATCGATAGAAAAAAGAAATTACCTATTACCACATTGTTGAGAGCAATCGGTTTTGAAACAGATAAAGATATATTAGAGATATTTGACCTTGCACAAGAGATAAAGGTTACAAAGGCTAATCTTAAGAAAGTTGTTGGAAGAAGATTAGCAGCAAGAGTTGTCAGAGCTTGGGTAGAGGATTTCGTAGATGAAGATACAGGAGAGGTAGTTTCTATCGAAAGAACAGAGGTTATAATAGATAGAGAAACTGCAATAGAACCTGAACATGTCGATTTGATATTGGATTCCGGTGTCAAAACGATTTTGTTACACAATGAAGATGCCTCTGCAACAGATTACTCTGTAATATTCAATACATTGCAAAAAGATACAGCTAATAATGCCAAGGAAGCTGTTGAATATATATATAGGCAGTTGAGAAGTGCGGAACCGCCTGATGAAGAAACTGCCAGAGGTATTATAGAGAAGTTGTTCTTCTCGGATAAGAGATATGATTTGGGAGATGTCGGAAGATATAGAATCAATACTAAATTGAATCTTAAGGTAAGTGATGATGTAAAGGTGCTTACAAAAGAAGACATAATCTCAATCATTAAGTATTTGATTGAACTGATAAATTCCAAAACGGAAGTTGATGATATAGACCACTTGAGCAACCGTAGAATTAGAACCGTAGGTGAACAATTGTACGCACAGTTCGGAGTGGGACTTTCTCGTATGGCAAGAACAATACGTGAAAGAATGAATGTAAGAGACAATGAAGTGTTTAATCCTACTGATTTGATCAATGCAAAGACTTTGTCTTCTGTTATCAATTCATTCTTTGGAACAAATCAATTGTCTCAATTTATGGATCAAACCAATCCGCTTTCAGAGTTGACTCATAAGAGAAGAATTTCAGCTTTGGGACCTGGTGGTTTGTCAAGAGATCGTTCGGGATTCGAGGTGCGTGACGTCCACTATACTCACTATGGTCGTCTTTGTACGATTGAAACACCTGAAGGACCAAACATTGGTTTGATTTCTTCTTTGAGTGTATTTGCTAAAATAGATTCATTAGGATTTATCGAAACTCCTTACTACAAAGTAAAAGATGGTAAGGTGTTGGTTGGTGATGGTCCGATTTATTTGACTGCAGAACAAGAAGAAGATAAGATTGTAGCACAAGCTGCTACCAAGATGGATGAAAACAACAATCTGATTGAAGAGAGAATCAAAGCTCGTCAAATGGCGGACTTCCCTATTGTTTCTCCAGAGCAAGTAGATTTGTTAGATGTTGCTTCAAATCAAATTGCGTCAATAGCTGCTTCATTGATTCCATTCCTTGAACATGATGATGCGAACCGTGCTTTGATGGGTTCTAACATGATGCGTCAAGCTGTGCCATTGTTGAACCCGGACATTCCGATTGTTGGAACAGGTATAGAAGAATCTGTTGCATATGATTCAAGAGTATTGATTCACGCAGAAGGAGACGGTATTGTTGAATTTGTTGATGCAAGAGAAATCGTTATACGTTACGAAAGAGATGCAAACGAAAGACTTGTTAGCTTCGAGGATGATGTTAAGAGATACAGATTGACAAAATTCCAAAGAACTAACCAAAGTACTTCAATCAACCTTCGTCCTATCGTCAATAAGGGAGATAAGGTTGTTAAGGGACAAGTACTTTGTGAGGGATATGCAACAAAGAACGGTGTATTGGCTCTCGGACGTAACTTGAAAGTAGCGTTCATGCCTTGGAAAGGATACAACTATGAGGACGCTATTGTAATTTCCGAAAAGATTGTAAAAGAAGATATATTCACATCTGTTCACGTTGATGAATTCATTACTGAAGTCAGGGAAACGAAACGAGGATTGGAAGAATTAACTCGCGATATCCCTAACGTAAGTCTTGATGCTACTAAAGACTTGGACGAGAATGGAATGATAAGAATCGGAGCTCACGTTAAGGAAGGTGATATATTGGTTGGTAAGATTACTCCAAAGGGAGAATCAGATCCTACACCTGAAGAAAAATTGTTAAGAGCAATCTTCGGAGACAAGGCTGGAGATGTGAAGGATGCTTCATTGAAAGTACCTCCTTCAATCAGTGGAGTTGTAATCGACAAACGTTTGTTTACTCGATTCATAAAAGATAAAAAATCAAGACAGAGAGATAACGAGATTGTTAAAGAACTTAAGGAAAAATTCGAACAAGAAGAAAGCGAATTGACAAGTAAACTTATCGATAAGTTGTTGGTATTGCTTACTGGTAAAGTTTCTGCGGGTGTTTGCTCTAATTTCGGAGAAGAAATTGTTCCTAAGAAATCTAAATTCAATCAAAAACTTCTTGCTGTTATTGATTTTGCTAACGTAAATCCAAATAATTGGACAACAGATTCAGAAACCAATGAGTTGGTAAAAGAAATGTTGAACAATTACAACATAAAATGCAGAGAACTTCAAGGAACTTTGGCTCGTCAAACATACGCAGCTACGATCGGAGATGATTTACCTTCCGGCATAGTTCAAATGGCGAAGATTTACATTGCTAAGAAGAGAAAATTGAAGGTCGGAGATAAGATGGCAGGTCGTCACGGTAATAAGGGTATTGTTGCCAAGATAGTAAGAGAAGAAGATATGCCGTTCTTGGATGATGGAAAGCCTGTGGATATAGTATTGAATCCGCTTGGTGTACCTTCTCGTATGAACCTTGGTCAGATATTTGAGACTGTTTTAGGTTGGGCAGGTCACGAGTTAGGCTTGAGATTCCACACTCCTATATTTGATGGAGCTACATTGGAAGATGTAAACGGATATATGGATAAAGCCGGTCTTCCACACAATGGTAAATGTTATTTGAGAGATGGTGAAACGGGAGAATATTTCGACCAACCTGCAACAGTGGGTTATGTGTACATGTTGAAGTTGCACCATATGATCGATGATAAGATGCACGCAAGAAGTATCGGACCTTATTCATTGATTACTCAACAGCCATTGGGCGGTAAGGCTCAGTTCGGAGGACAGAGATTCGGAGAGATGGAGGTTTGGGCATTGGAAGCCTTCGGAGCATCTCACGTTTTGCAAGAAATCCTTACAGTTAAGTCAGATGACGTTGTAGGAAGAGCAAAAGCATATGAGGCTATAGTGAAAGGTGATAATATGCCTACACCGGGCATTCCTGAGTCTTTCAATGTCTTGATCCACGAGTTGAGAGGTTTGAATTTGGAAGTATCATTTGATTAGTTAATGTCGAGCATTGACGAATTTAAGGCTAAACATTATGGCGAGTAGAAAAGAAAATCAAATAAATAGCACATTTAATTCGATGACCATCAGTCTTGCTTCACCTCAGTCAATCGAAGAACGTTCGAGAGGAGAAGTCTTGAAACCTGAGACGATCAATTACAGAACCTACAAACCTGAGCGTGATGGTTTGTTTTGCGAAAGAATATTCGGCCCTGTAAAGGATTGGGAGTGTCATTGTGGAAAATATAAAAGAATACGATACAAAGGAATTATTTGTGATAGATGTGGGGTTGAAGTAACGGAGAAGAAAGTTAGAAGAGAGAGAATGGGACACATCAAGTTGGTGGTACCTGTTGCTCACATTTGGTTCTTCCGTTCATTACCTAATAAGATAGGTGCTTTGTTGGGAATTCAAAGTAAGAAGTTAGACCAAATCATCTATTACGAGAAATATATTGTAATCAATCCGGGATTGGCTTCTGAGTTCGATATCCAAAAGATGGATATGCTTACAGAGGAAGAATATTTCGATATCATGGAAAAACTTCCGATGGAGAACCGTCATTTGCCGGAAGATGATCCGAACAGATTTGTTGCCAAAATGGGAGCAGAGGCTTTGTATGATTTGTTGAAGAATTTGGATTTGGACAGTTTGTCTTATGAGTTGCGACACAAAGCAAACAAAGAAACTTCTCAACAAAGAAAGCACGATGCTTTGAAACGATTGAATGTTGTTGAGGCATTCAGAGATGCACAAAGAAAGATGGAAAATCGTCCTGAATGGATGATTGTACAAGTTGTACCAGTTATTCCACCTGATTTGCGTCCGCTTGTACCATTGGATGGTGGTCGTTTTGCGACATCAGATTTGAATGATTTATACAGAAGAGTCATAATAAGAAACAATCGATTGAAAAGATTGATCGAGATAAAAGCTCCAGATGTAATCATGCGTAATGAAAAGCGTATGTTGCAGGAGGCTGTGGATTCTTTATTTGATAATTCAAGAAAGGTAAGTTCTGTAAAATCTGATTCGAATCGGGCTTTGAAATCTTTGTCAGATTTCTTGAAAGGAAAGCAAGGACGATTCCGTCAGAACTTGTTAGGTAAGCGTGTGGATTACTCTGGACGTTCTGTCATCGTAGTTGGTCCGGATTTGAAGATGCACGAGTGCGGTTTGCCTAAAGATATGGCTTCAGAGTTGTTCAAGCCGTTTATCATCAGAAAGATGTTGGAAAGAGGCATTGTTAAGACCGTTAAGAGTGCCAAGAAGATCGTTGATAAGAGAGAAGACCCAAGAGTTTGGGAAATCTTGGAAAATATATTGAAAGGACACCCTGTTCTTTTGAACCGTGCTCCAACCCTTCACCGTTTAGGTATTCAAGCATTTCAACCAAAGTTGGTGGAAGGCAAAGCGATCAGATTACATCCGTTGGTTTGTGCGGCGTTCAATGCCGACTTTGACGGTGACCAGATGGCTGTACACGTTCCGCTAGGAAATGCAGCAATTTTGGAAGCACAACTTTTGATGTTGGCATCGCACAATATTCTCAGCCCAGCAAACGGAACACCGATTACTGTGCCGTCTCAAGATATGGTTTTGGGATTGTATTACATGACCAAAGGAAGAGTAACAGACGAAACTGGTGTTGTGAAAGGCGAAGGAATGACATTCTATTCTTCAGATGAAGTTCAAATTGCTTATAATGAAGAAAGAATCGATTTGCATGCCAATATAAAATTGAGAAGACTTAGAACAGAAGATGCAGAACCTAAGTATGAGATAATAGAAACTACAGTCGGACGAGTATTGTTCAACCTTGTGGTTCCTGAGGAATATGGATATATAAACGTTGTCTTGAAAAAGAGCATATTGAGAGACATTATCGGAGATGTTTTGAAGGTATGTGGAATGGCTAAGACTGCGAAATTCCTCGATGATATCAAAGACTTGGGATACAGAATGGCGTTTACCGGAGGTTTGTCTTTCAACCTTGGCGACGTGTTAGTACCAGAAGAAAAGGTAGGTATGATACAAGAAGCCAATACCTCGGTAGATGAAGTCATGATGAATTATCAGATGGGTCTTATCACAAATAACGAGCGTTATAATCAAGTTATCGATATTTGGACTGATACCAACCGTCGTTTGACTGATGTTGTGATGAAACATATCTCAGAAGATCGTCAAGGATTCAACCCAGTGTATATGATGTTGGATTCCGGAGCCCGTGGTAGTAAGGAGCAAATTCGTCAGTTAACCGGTATGCGTGGATTGATGGCGAAACCGCAAAAGTCAGGTGCTACAGGAGCAGAGATTATCGAGAACCCTATTATCTCTAACTTCAAAGAAGGTTTGTCTGTATTGGAGTACTTTATTTCAACTCACGGTGCGAGAAAAGGTTTGGCCGATACCGCTTTGAAGACAGCGGAAGCAGGATATTTGACAAGAAGATTGGTCGATGTAACTCACGATGTAATCATAAATGAAGAAGATTGTGGAACATTGAGAGGTATTCCGACTACAGCATTGAAAAAGAACGAAGATATTGTTCAATCACTATATGACAGAATACTCGGTCGTGTAACCGTACACGATGTTATTCATCCTCAAACGGGAGAAGTAATAGCAAGAGCGGGTGATGAATTGACAGAGGATATTTGTCAAAAGATAGAGGATTCTCCAATTGAGGAAGTTGAAATACGTTCAGTTTTGACATGTGAAAGCAAGCGTGGAGTTTGTGCAAAATGTTACGGACGAAACCTTGCAACAGGTAAGATGGTTCAAAAAGGAGAGGCTGTGGGTGTTATCGCCGCACAATCAATCGGTGAGCCGGGTACTCAGCTTACATTGAGAACTTTCCACGTCGGTGGTGTTGCTGGTGGTAATGTTGGATCAAACTCAAAACTTACAGCGAAGTACGATGGTATTTTGATGATTGATGAGTTGCGTTTTGTTCCATTCCAAGAAGAAAGCGAAAAGTATAACATTGTAATCGGACGTTCTGCAGAAATGAGAATAGTTGATCCAAATACAGATGTAACTTTGGCATCGGGACACATTCCTTATGGAGCTAAACTATTCTTCGAAAACAATGTAGAAATACATAAGGGTGATGTTATTGCAGAATGGGATCCATATAATGCTGTGATAATTTCCGAAGTAAGCGGTACTGTTAAGTTTGAGTCTATTGTAGAGGGTGTAACCTATAGAATAGAATCAGATGATCAAACAGGATTGCAAGATAAGGTTATCATAGAGTCAAGACAAAAGTCAAAGAATCCTTCTATCAGTATCATGAACGAGGCAGGAGAAGTTGTGAAATCATACGACATACCTGTAGGAGCTCACCTTACTGTAGAAGATGGACAAACGCTTTCTCAAGGAACGTCATTGGTTAAGATACCACGTTCATTTGGAAAGGCAGGTGATATCACTGGAGGTTTGCCAAGAGTAACTGAGTTATTCGAAGCACGTAATCCTTCTGACTCTGCAACTGTTGCCGAAATCGATGGAGTTGTAACCTTGAACAAGAAGTTGAAACGAGGAAACAGAGAAGTTATAATTACAAGTAAAACAGGAGAACAAAGAACATATCTTATTCCTACAACAAAACAAATTCTTGCACAAGAGAACGACTATGTTAAAGCAGGAACACCGTTGAGTGAAGGAGCTATCACACCGGCAGATATACTTGCAATCAAGGGACCGATGAAGGTTCAAGAGTACATCGTGAACGAAGTTCAAGAGGTTTACCGTTTGCAAGGTGTGAAGATCAACGATAAGCACTTCGAAGTCATAGTAAGACAGATGATGAGAAAGGTTGAAATCGAAGATCCGGGTGATACAAACTTCCTTGAAGGCGAAATGGTTAACAAGTTAGACTTCCAAGAAGAGAATGACAAGATATTTGGCATGAAGGTTGTGGAAGATCAAGGCGATAGCGAAAACTGTCAAAACGGAGAGATAATCACCGCAAGAAAGTTGAGAGATGAAAATTCTTCATTGAAGAGAAAAGATAAGGCATTGGTAGTTGCAAGAGACGCAAAACCAGCAACAGCACGTCAAGTGTTGCAAGGTATCACCAAGGCTTCACTTCAAACGAAGAGCTATTTGTCAGCGGCATCTTTCCAAGAGACTACGAAAGTTTTGACAGAAGCAGCTATAAGTGCAAAGACCGACTATTTGTTAGGAATGAAGGAAAATGTTTTGGTTGGACACCTTATACCGGCAGGTACAGGTTTGCAGGAATATACCAAAGCTTCAGTATCGAACAAAGATCAAATAGAAGAGCAGGCAGCACAAGCAATCCAACCTGTCAGACGAGGAAGAAAACCAGCTGCAGAAAAAGCATCAAGCGAAAAGTAAAAAATATAAAACATAACGAACGCAGGAAGTCTTTGAAACTTCCTGCGTTTATTTATAAAATGTAAGATATGGAAAACAAGAAACAAGGACAATTGGATATAGAACTTACACCCGATGTGGCACAAGGCGTTTATAGTAATTTGCAATTGATACAACATTCACCTACGGAGTTTGTTATGGATTTTATTCAAATAATGCCGGGTGTTCCAAAGGCTCAAATAAAAAGCAGAGTGATAATGTCTCCTGTTCATGCAAAGAAATTGCTTGCGGCATTGCAGGAAAACATAAACCGTTATGAGATGAGTAATGGTAAAATCGTAGATATGCAAGGTACGCCATACGAACAAATCAATCCAATGGGTAAAGCTTAAAAACGATAAACATAAAACATAAACAGGCTGACAAATAAACGTCAGCCTGTTTTTTTTTTATAGAATCATCACACTGAATATTGCAAAGACAGTCGCAATGTTTAACGATATTACTGACGTCGATTACCAAGCAGAATTTAGGTTCGGTATTATTTTAAGCAGTTAGTGTTGTTTGATAATGTGTTTATATAAAACTCCGAGTCGTTGCAATCGGAATGATTCATATAACTGGTTGAATATTGCAAGATAAATAGTGTATCCGATTTAAGCTATATAGCCGTAAGTTCAAAAGAATTCTTCACTAATCTCGAAAGAATTTGTAGAGATTAGGTCTAATTGATCAATCAATTCTTTGAAATAATAGTTTCTATCCAAAGAACGATTAAATTCTTCTTGGGTTGGTTTTGTCGAGCTTTCTTCTCTCTCAGATACAGATGAGAGCAATTCATTCTCTTCTACCGGAAGGTATATCGGTTCGTTTTCATCACCCGATACAATCAGAGGAGATAGTCGTGGCTTTGTAAATGGTTGCCCCGGTGAATTGATATAAATATAAGTAGGTCTGTTTATGCACAACAGATATTTCATATCCTCAGGGAAATTCTTTAAGATTATCTTTCTGAAACAGTCTTCATTATCCTTTGTATTAGAGTCTTTGATTGAATCATGCTCTTTGATATACTGCATTGAAATATCATTATCCCAATTAAGAAAATCCTTTACCACCTCCGAAAGATTCATGCACAACAAATAATATAAGGCTGCATCTAATCCCCAAACGTTTATGACTCTATGCCTTTTGCTTTTGTCTCTCCAAAAGACATTTTCTTCCGTAAGCCTATGATGTTTCTGCCCGTTATAAACCAATATCAGTGCAATCCATTGATACAAAAGCGTTCTTGCTTCTTCTGCCGATATTCCTTGAGGTGTTTTAGCCATTACCGAAAGATACGCATTTATATACGTGCAGCCTTTCAGTTTCTCAATGTTCAATTCAAACCAAGGCCGATTTACAAATCTGCGACATAAGTGAAAATAGAAGCCTTTCTCAATCAACTCATCTATATATTTACGCACAATATCCTCATCGATGAACTGAATCATCAACTTCCCGCAATACGTTCCGTGATATTTGTTCCAACATTCCTCCACAGCCTTTGTATAACATGGATGCCAATGATTGACCCATTTATCGAACAAATGCTCTTGATGATAGTTGAGTCGCTTGCACACCCATTCAGTATCGGATTGACTGCCTGTAAGAAGTGCTAAACCAACTTTTCGTTGTTCAACTGGCGGAAGTTCCAAAAACACCTTTCTAAGTTTGGGAGCAGAATAGCGAATCATCTTGCTTTTCTTATCGATATACCATTGAATCAATTGATCCAAAGAATCGTTTGTGTTTTCTGGAATAGTATATTCTTCAAAGCGAAGTCGTTCATCTACAGTGCTTTTCCAGTTAGGACTATCGTAAATCTTACGAATCTTATCTGCTGCATGACTATTTACAGATGGCGGATAATTGTTGTTTTCTTTGTTCATAATGGATTAATATTGGAATTGCAAAAATAATAGTTTTAAGATAAAAATGTCTAAACGTTCTTTCGTTTCTTTAGTTTTTTAGCATAAAAACAAGAAAATCAGAATTGTCTCCGATGAAACTATGTGGGTTTCTGTTCGAATAGGGTGGGAAAAACTCTATTGAAACGAT
>JAEIGA010010069.1_pt1 | contig 14323 bp, 8 predicted proteins | sample 9270691 | NCBI WGS metagenome assembly JAEIGA01 (sample SAMN17057246, study PRJNA624740) | gut metagenome | biome: biome; isolation source: fecal sample | host: Bos grunniens | place: China: Xizang | collected 2019 | reverse complement strand
TGCTCCAAAATCTACACTATGTCCTCCCCAAATTTCACTATTTACAAGTACATTCGCGTAAACATCACCTTCTGTGCCTTTATAATTTGACAATCCATAGAAAGCATCTTGCTTAAAGTAAGTTGCAGAAACTTGTGTTCCGAAAGAAGATGCGTTATTTATCGGTGCACCGTTCTTAGTAAAAAAGTGGATTCTGTCTGTTGTGCCTCCAAGTCCGTAAATCGTGCTATCACCTCTCATACTCTTATCAAAATCCATCTGTCCCCCCACTCTGTCTTCGTGAGTGTAGTTAATCATTGTTTGAGAACAAAGTCCGTCAGGCACTTCGTAAGTCCAACGATTCACAATATTGAATTGGCTATGTTTAGGATAGTCCATAAATCCATCACCATGTGTTCCGTCAGGCTTTGTTCCCAAATGGTCGTATGCTTTCAACTGATTAGAAGTTCCATATATGTAAAGACCTGTTGATAATTTGTCATTGAAGATATGATTCAACTTTGCGCTCAACTCGCCCTTCATTTCGTTGTTCACATACGCATTCAAAGAGAACAAATCTCCCTTATTAGGTTTTTCATATTCCAAGTCGATGATACCTGTTATCGTTTCATATCCGTGTTTCACCGTTGCCACTCCTTTACTCACCGAAATACTTTCCATCCAGCTACCCGGAACATATCCTAATCCGAATGGAGCAGACAGACCTCGCAAAAACGGCATATTTTCCAACAAAAGCTGAGAATAAACTCCCGTAAGACCTAACAATTGTATTTGTTTACTGCCACTAACCGCGTCAGAGTATCCCACATCCACAGATGCAGAGTTTTCAAAGCTTTCTCCAAGGTTACAACAAGCCAAGTGCTTCAATCCTTCTGCAGATATGATTTCTTTCTGTTCAAGACTCATCTTAGACAAATAAGTACTCTTTACTCTCTCTTTGATTTCTACCATTCCTAATGTAGTACCTACCGATTTCAAAGCTACATCCACAGAAGTTTTTTCTCCAATTAACACCGTATCATTCGCATATCCGGTATAACTGAACACCAATTTAGTTTGTTTGTTGTTCTTTTTCTGTATCACAAACACACCTTCATGGTCTGTAATAGCACCACCGCCACCTTCCAACCAATAAACGTTGCAATAAGGCAAGGTTTCTTTGGTATTTTCATCAAAAACCTTTCCACTTATCTTTTGAGCACTCGCGCCAAAAACAGCGAAAACCGACAGTATAACAAAAAATACACCTCTCTTCATATAATTCTTAACTTTATTTTTGCTTATTAGACAATCAATTCAAAAAAAACTTACACCGAAAATAGGAAAGATTCTTTGAATTTACTGATAACAAGTTTTCTTTTCTTATTTATGCACCTTCAACATTGCTTCGGTAACATTGATTGCAAAGTCTGCCAATTTCTCACATTGAGCGTAAAGATTACTATAGCAAATACCCGTTTGGTAAGAGTAATCGTTATTCTTTATTGCTTCTGTATGTTCGGTACGAAGTTTATCTCTATAGTTATTAATCTTGGTTTCAAGTTCTTTTGCCTTCGAACCATCCACATTAATGTAGCTTTCCGACAGATTGCTATTCATAACCTCCACAGCCTCTCTGACAAAAGCAAACATCGTTCTCAAATTTTCGGTCATCTCATCTGTGAAAGATATATTTTGCTTCTTTTTTCCATCGATTGCAATCGACAATTGATAACAGCTATCCCCTATACTCTCCAAATTATCCACGATTCTAAGCATCGCACTTATCTCATAAGAAGCATTGACACTCAACTCATTTTCACTAACTCTCGCAAGATAATTCGCAATCTCCAATTCCATTCGATCGGTTATCTCTTCATATTTGCGAGTTCTGCTCATAAGCTGATCAAACTTCTTTTCATCTTTTTCTTCGAACAATTCCGGAATGAAATTATACATTCTGAGAACTCGTTTCGAGAAAGACTCGATTTCTTTTTTTGCAGGCTCTATATTCAGTTCTGAAGCCGCCATAAAACCTGTTGGAATAAATTTAAGACGGAAGTCTTCCTCTTCATTTATTGGCACAATTTTAGATACGATTCTTTCGATTGACGGAATAAACCAAACAAGTATCGATGTATTTGTTATATTGAAAATACTATGGAAAAGAGACAATGCAACCGGTATTGAAAGAGCTGCCAAGTGTATTCCGTTTCCGCCATTCGGTTCAACAATCCAACTAATGAGATATAAGAAAGGATAGAACAAAACCAACATCCAAACAACTCCTATCACATTAAACATCAAGTGAGCCCTTGCAGCACGTTTTGCAGTTGCGTTCGCCATCATTGCAGCCATATTTGCAGTAATCGTAGTTCCGATATTCTCTCCCAAAACCAAAGCTGCCGCAACCTCAAATCCGATAAGCCCCTTTGCACACATAACCAAAGTAATCGCCATCATTGCTGAAGAAGATTGAACCACAACCGTAAGAATCGTTCCTATCAAAACAAACAACAGAATCGAAAGATAGCCATACCCGGATAAAGATGCAATAAATTCAAGTACACCTGAGTATTGTGGAAGTGTAAAATCAGGAACCCCACCCTTCAATGCTTCCAATCCCATAAACAAAAGAGCGAATCCAATTAAAAATTCACCGACAGATTTTCTTTTCTCAATAAACAGAAACGGTGCCGCAATCGCAATTGCAGGGTAAACAAGCATGTTTATATTAAATTCGAAACCAAGCAACGAAATAATCCAAGCCGTAACCGTTGTTCCGATATTTGCACCCATTATAACGGCAATCGCACCCGAAAGTTTCAACAAGCCCGCATTAACAAAGCTGACAACCATTACCGTTGTGGCAGAAGAAGATTGAATAAGCGTAGTGATACCTGCCCCTGTCAAAACTCCACTAAAACGATTCGATGTCATTTTTGAAAGAACCGCCCTCATCTTATCGCCCGCCAACTTTTGCAACGAATCACTCATCAGTTTCATTCCAAAAAGGAACAAGCCTAAAGCTCCTACAAAATTCAATACATCAAGTAATGTCTCCATGTTTTTTCAAATAATCCTTTGATTAAAAAATTCTACTCCAATTTACTGAGCAAAAATAATACTTTCTTCTTAAATCACAATGTATATCGCAAAAAATATTTCAACACCTTTCAAACAAAATTCACAATTACTTGTTTATGTCCATTTATATGTATAAATCGAGGAAATATCATTAAACAAAAAACGCCTCAATACTCTGTTACAACAAAGCAAATCACGTTTTCAAACCACAAAAACACAGCACTGATTTACAGAATCTTAGAACAAGGAAAATAACTCTTTGTTTCAGAAAATTATTTCTTGATTTCAGCGAAACGAATCTTGATTTCGATAAATTAAAACAAAGAAAGAGTAGAGCATTGTAATCTAAGAAAATACAAGAACACTGATTTCAGACTTGTTTTTCGAAATTGCTTACCTCTAGGTCTTCAAATCTTTTCTTTCCTTTTAGTTTTGCATCAACGACAATGCTTCTATGATATACGCAATCTGGATAAGAAGCGACTGATTCTCCGCTTGATTGGTAATATTTTTTCATTTCATTGAATGCTTTGTAGGCTTTTCTAACTGCAATTGCCTCTTTAGGTTTGGCTTGTAAAAGAAAGACAATAGCCGCAACAAAATCCAAAAATCTACGCTTTCGCAAGACAGATTTCAATTCTTTTTTCGGAAGATTCTTATAAAGCAACAAGAGATTGTTTCGAAAATTGAGAAATGTCTTTCGAGCAGAGGTCTTGTTCAATGTGCCGCCTCCGAGATGATAAACCTTTGACTGAGGAGTGTAAACTATTTTATAACCTGCGTTTTTCAGCCTCCAACACAAATCGATTTCTTCCATGTGAGCAAAAAATCTTTCATCCAACCCTCCAAATTTATGATACAAATCAGCCTTTATAAACAAAGCTGCTCCACTTGCCCAAAAAATCTCTCGCTCTCTTTCGAATTGTCCTTTGTCTTTCTCAATCTGTTCGAATATTCTGCCTGCACAAAACGGATAACCCAAAGAATCAATATATCCACCTGCAGCTCCTGCATATTCAAACTTATCCTGCTCGCAATAAGACAACAATTTGGGTTGGCATGCTGCTATTTCGGGATTCTGTTTCAGTAGCTCCAACGGGCGTTTTGTCCATTCGGCAGTTACTTTCACATCAGAATTTAACAGACAATAGTAATCTGCATCCACTTGTTGCAAAGCACGATTATAACCTCCAGTAAAACCGTAGTTTTTATCAAGTTCTATGATTCGGATTTGAGGAAAGTGTTCTCTGACATAGGCTACGGATTCATCGTTTGAGCCATTGTCAGCAAATATAACCTCACTTCCGTCGGAGCATTCAACAACCGACGGAAGGTAAGTTGGCAATAAATGTGCCGTATTATAATTCAGTATAACTATTGCGAGTTCCGATTTCACTATTTGTGGCCTTTACGGAACTGAACTCCTGCTTCACCCTCTATTCCCGGGCCAAGAGTGTAACGAGACAAAACATCCTCCCAATAGATTTCGTTTATCTCTCCTCTGGCATTTGAATGCAATAGAGTGTATTCGCTAATGTCGTTTTGCTTTGCGTAAAAAACAAACATTCTGTTGCTTTCTCCAAACGGCGTTCTATCATATCGCCACATCTGATAAGGAAGATAATTCACTCCGTCTGCACTTCGTTTTTCCATACCGGGAGTTGCAGCTATGTCATTCAAAGTTCTCTTTTTCAAACCGCTTGATGCCTTAAATTTTTCATCGATTACATATGACGGAGGTCCGTAAACAAGATATACCCTTCCCATATCGGTAAGATAACCCTCCTTTATGTTTGTCGTATATGTGCGATTAACATATTCAAGTCTTGTTCTGTATTCCTGCCATGCGGTTTGAGGAGAGGTAGGATCTTCACTCCTCCAAAAGTTATAAAGGAAGAACTGCTTAACTTCTTTTGTTGCTGTAGGTAAATCTTTTCTGATAAATTCCTTTACAGCCTCGCTTGCAATAGGTTCCAGTGTCTTGATATTCTCATCAAGTTGCTCGTCTGTCAAACCAAGCACGAAAGCATCACGTGGAATATCCGAATTTATGTTTTGCTTTTTGTCGCTTTGTCTGTAAAAAGGCTCTCTTTTGTAAGCATGAAGTATATTCTTGGCATCACGAACCTCCAAAGTCAAATAGTAACTACCTTCGGGCAATTCAGTAATTTCCAAAGCACCTATGTGAACGCTTACAGGCTTTGCCTTAACCCTTTCGGCACGAATAAAATTCTCTACTTTGCGATTTGTAGATATATCCTCAATCGATGCAGTTAAAAGATAGAGACTGTCTAATGCAAAATATTTATCGGCATTATAAACCTCAACATAATAATCCAATCTGTTCTTACTTTTTGGTAAAGCATCAAACGAATAAGGTGTCATTTCATATCCGTGCTTCACATTCAAAGTTTTTGCATCGGATTTCTTAGGTTCGTTGATTATTTGCACATCTGAAAGAGCTAATTCTCCGACTTTGTAATCCACCTTTATCGCATCTTTGATTTCGACTGCGGCTTGCGAAGAATTCAAATCTCTAAAGCTCATATAGAGCAAGTAAACACCATTTTGCAACTTTATTCTTTGAATATCAAGCATCTGATTTTGCTTTGAAGCCTCCTCTGCATTGACTTCGAGTATTCTTTTATCGACATAAAACACGCTATCGTTCTTTTGAACATCGCAAATCAAGGTTGTAATTTCCACTTGCGAGCCTTCTGCAGTCGAAATCAAGCTTTGCAAATCTATCGAAGTGTTTAAATCGACGTAATTTCCTTGTTCTGAAGAATAAGTTGTGAATGAATAAATAGCTCTCAACCCTTGAGCAGACAGCATCGCAGGAAGAAAACACATCAAAATCAATAATATCTTTCTCATATAAAGTTTTATTTTTTTCTTTTCAAGAAACAATTTAGCGAAATCAAGAAAGAATCTGACGAAACAAAGAAACAATTTTCTCTTTTCAAGATTCATTCGTGCCATTTCAGCACTCAATCACTCGCTATTTAATAACGCAAACACTGAATTTTTAGTGTACAAAGATAATTCATTATATCGAATCCACCAAATAACAAGCGTTTTTTACATCTTTTCTACTAAAAACAACAAGCGTCCGTGTCATAAGACACAGACGCTTTGTCATTTATATGAATTAAGTTTTGAAGCAAATTATTTGCTTTCGTTCTTATCCATTTCTTCTTTTAATGAAGCCAAAACATCGATATCACCAAGCGTTGTTTTTTCCAAGCCTTCGTTTATCTTCTTTACAGCAGCAGCTTCAGGATTACCTTTCTTTTCTTCTTTTTTAGGTTCTTCTGGTTGCCATACACGAGTGTGAGAAACTACGATTTTCTTGTTCTCTTTTGAGAATTCGATAACCTTAAATTCCAATTTCTCGTCAGCTTTTGCTACGCTCTTGTCTTCTTTAACCAAGTGTGATTTTGGAGCGAAACCTTCAACTCCGTAAGGCAAAGATATAACAGCTCCACCCTTGTCATTAACGTTCATAACCGTACCTTCGTGAACAGAATTCATTGTAAAGATACTTTCGAACACATCCCAAGGATTTTCTTCAAGTTGTTTGTGTCCCAAACTCAAACGACGGTTTTCTGCATCCACTTCAAGAACGATTACTTCCATTGCTTCACCAATCTTAGTGAACTCTGCAGGATGTTTAATCTTCTTGCTACATGACAAATCTGAGATATGAATCAAACCATCAACACCTTCTTCCAATTCAACGAAGATTCCGAAGTTTGTGAAGTTTCTAACAACTGCATTATGTTTGCTTCCTACAGGATACTTATCAGCGATGTTTGCCCATGGATCAGGAATCAATTGTTTGATACCCAAAGACATCTTTCTTTCTTCTCTGTCCAAAGTCAATATAACTGCCTCTATTTCATCACCAATCTTTAAGAAGTCATGAGCAGTTCTTAGATGTTGACTCCAAGACATTTCAGTTACGTGAATCAAACCTTCAACTCCAGGTATTATTTCAACGAATGCACCGTAGTCAGCCAAAACAACAACTTTTCCTTTTACTCTGTCACCAACTTTCAACTCAGCATCAAGGCTGTCCCATGGGTGTGGAGTCAATTGTTTCAAGCCCAAAGCAATTCTCTTCTTGCCTTCATCAAAGTCAAGTATAACAACTTTGATCTTTTCATCCAATTTAACGATTTCTTCTGGGTGTTGTATTCTTCCCCATGAAAGATCGGTAATGTGAATCAAGCCATCAACACCTCCCAAATCAATGAATACTCCGTAAGAAGTGATGTTCTTAACAGTTCCTTCCAAAACTTGTCCTTTTTCCAACTTAGCAATGATTTCTGCTTTTTGAGCTTCAATCTCGTCTTCTATCAATGCCTTGTGAGAAACTACCACATTCTTATATTCGTTGTTGATCTTAACAACTTTGAATTCCATAACCTTATCAACGAATACGTCATAATCTCTGATAGGTTTAACGTCTATTTGGCTTCCTGGCAAGAATGCCTCGATTCCAAATACATCAACAATCAAACCACCTTTGGTTCTGCTCTTAACATATCCGTTTATTATTTCTTGGCTTTCAAATGCCTGATTTACTCTTTCCCAAGATTTCAATATACGAGCATCTTTGTGAGATAGTTTTAGTTGTCCGCCTGCATCTTCTTTTTGAACAACAAAAACTTCTACTGTGTCTCCTACTTTCAAATCAGGGTTGTAACGGAACTCATTCAAAGGAATAACTCCGTCTGATTTGAATCCTATGTTGACTATAACCTCACGGTTATCTTTTGCAACAACCACTCCTTCAACCACTTGTTGGTCTCCGACTTGGTTAAACGTTTTGTCATAAGCCTCAGACATTTTTTCTTTATCTTCAGCCGCATAAACCATTTGCTCACTTGCCACTGCATCCCAATCAAAGTCAGCCAATGGTTGAACATTTTTAAGATCTCTCATTTAAGATTTTGTTTTTTGTGTTCCTTACCGAACGGTTAAACATAAATTAACTGAATTTCCGCACACTTTCCTTTCACATGGTAAGATGCGACAAGTACGCAAAAATCGGGTGCAAAGGTACGTCTTTTTTTTGAATTGACAATCAACGACTTTCGCAAAAATCATTTTACAAAAATAATGAATCGACTCAACAAACAGAAGTCACATTTCAGCATTTGATTATCAGACGATTATAAATCTTTGTTTTAATTTTCTCTTTTCAAGAAACAATTCAGCGAATCTTGATTTCATTTTTTTCTTTTCAAGATTCAATTCTAAATATGTAAATTTGCAAATAATAAAGGCTGATGGAATGGAAACACACACAAGAATAATTCAACTGCAAAAAAGTCTCGTCAGGCAGAATCCTACAATCGATGTAAAAGAAAGAAGACAAATTTTACTAAAACTCCGCTCATTGATAACAGAAAATTGTTCCCTTATCGAGCAAGCGTTATTTGATGATTTGCATAAAAGTAAAGAAGAAAGTTATTTGACAGAAATCGGAATCGTTTTGTCGGAAATAAACTTTGCACTAAAACACCTGAGAAAATGGAGTAAAAAACAAAGGGTATCAAGTCCTATAAGTTTGTTTCCTTCCAAAGCATACATTCTTCCGCAAGCCTATGGGGTTGTTTTAATCATAGCTCCATGGAATTATCCTTTTCAACTATCGTTATGCCCTTTGATTGGAGCAATTGCGGCAGGCAATAGAGTTTTACTGAATCCCTCATCGCAAAGTCCAAATACCACTTCCTTACTTCAAAAACTTATAAACGACAATTTTCCCGAAGAAATCATACACTGTTTCGACGGACAAACAGATATAAGCATAAGTTTATTGGCACAAAAGCCGGATTATTTGTTTTTTACAGGCTCTCCGCAATCTGCAAAACTCATAATGCGACAAACATCTGAAGCTTTGATTCCGGCAACTCTCGAACTCGGCGGAAAATCTCCGGTTATAGTCGACAATGACGCTAATTTAGAAATTGCCGCTCAAAGAATATCGTTCGGAAAGTTTGTAAACTGCGGACAAACCTGCATAGCACCCGACTATCTTTTCGTTCACTCTTCGGTAAAGCAAAAGTTCATCGACCTATTTATCGAATCGATAAAAACAAAATTCACAGACAATGCTTTCGAATCAAAATTCTATGGCAGAATTATCAACAACAAGCATTTTGAAAGACTCTATGGATTGTTGAAAAATCAAAATATAATCTTCGGAGGCGAATATTCGAAAAACGATAACTATATAGCACCGACTTTAATTAACAATCCGGATTTGTCGAGTCCTGTAATGAAAGAAGAGATTTTCGGTCCCATACTTCCGATTCTTACTTTTGATTCAATAAATCAACCTATCGAATACATACAATCTAACGAGCGTCCGCTTGCATTGTATTATTTCGGAAGTAAAAACAAGGATATTATAAACAAAACAATATCCGGAGGTTGTTGTATCAATGATACGATAATGCACATCGTACCTCACGCTCTACCATTTGGAGGAATAGGCAACAGTGGTCAAGGTGCATATCACGGCAAAGCGTCATTCGATACATTCACTCATTACAAATCTGTTTTGCAATCTCATAAGCATATTGACATTAAGTTGAAATATCCACCTTATAGCAAAATCGCATCAAAAATTTTCAAACATTTGCTTGGCTAAACACTCTTCCTACTAAATAATGTAAACACCCGAACATATATAATAAAAATAAGGGACATTGTCCTTTCGGAAACAATGCCCCTAAGTTGCAAATGCTTTATTTCAATTAAATTAAAAAACTATCTATTCGTTCAAATATATGGCCAATTTTTTACATTGTTCGCTTGAACGCAAACGTCTTAACGCTCTTTCTTTGATTTGTCTTACTCTTTCTCTTGTCAAATTCTGAGCAACTGCAATTTCTTCCAATGTCATACCATGAGACAAACCGATTCCAAAGAATTGGTAAATTATACTACGCTCTCTTTCTGTCAAAAGCGACAATGATTCGGATATATCATTAGACAAACTTTCTTTAAGTACTAAATCGTCGGTTGTTCTCGCATCTTCTTCAACGTAAACGTCAATCAAGTTCAAGTCTTCGTCTTGAATTAACGGTGCATCCATAGAAACGGCTTTCGCTCCAATGTGTGAAGTTTCCTTTATTTTATCAAAACTTAGGTCCATCTCTTCTGCGAGTTCTTCATCTGAGGGTGCTCGCTCCAATTGTTGTTCCAAACGAGATGAAACCTTTTTTAATTTATTTATTGCACCGACTTGATTAAGCGGAAGTCTTACTATACGAGATTTTTCTGCCAATGCCTGCAATATACTCTGCCTTATCCACCACACGGCAAAAGATATAAACTTAAATCCTCGAGTTTCATCAAATCTTCTTGCAGCCTTAATCAAACCGATATTGCCTTCGTTAATCAAATCCGGCAAACTCAATCCCTGATTTTGGTATTGCTTGGCAACAGATATAACAAATCTCAAATTGGATTTAACTAATTTTTCAAGAGCTTCTTCATCGCCCGCTTTGATTCTTTGAGCGAGTTTCACTTCTTCTTCAGGTGTGATAAGTTCTTCTTTGCTTATGTCCTGCAAAAACTTATCCAACGATCCTATGTTTCTATTTGTGATAGATTTTATTATCTTTAACTGTCTCATTTCCGTGTTTATTCGTCCCTAAATAATCAATTTAACACATCTATCATTTGTGCAAAGGTATAAACTTACTATTTATTATGCAAGAATATTGATACAAAGTTAATAACCAACTTTTCAACAATATAATTTTAACCCTTACAAAACCAATACAAAATAATATGTTCGACCATCGTTAGGATAAAACCCTTCGATGATTATTTTACCTTTCTTATTCTCCAATGCCATCAAATCAGACATCGAAATACTGTCTTTTTTATCTATTGAGGTAATCACAAATCCGTTTCTGATACCCAATCTTGCAAAAGGACTTGTACCGACCTTATCAACAACAACACCATTTGCAATTCCATAAAGATGTTTTTCTTCTTCATTCAATTCTCTAAAACTTCCACCAAGCACATCCGCAACATCTCCTATTTTTTTCTTGATTATATCGGTATTCCCCTTTGCATTGACCAACATAACTTCAAAACTCTTAACATCACCATCTCTTTCCACCTCAATATTCACAACATCGCCCGGACTGTGTTGCAAAAGAATTTCATTCAATTCAGGATTTGAGTTCACTGTTTTTGAATCTACCTTCGTTATAATATCACCCGCTTTAATTCCTGCTTTATAAGCCGCGCCGTCTTTTATGGTCTTTGCAACATAGACTCCCTTTACACTGTTAAGTCCCTTGCTTTCGGCAAGTTTGGAATCCATTTCAGCAAAATGAACACTCAAATAAGCTCTTTGAGTCATACCATAATTTATCAGATCCGAAGTTACCTTCCTCACAATATTGGAAGGAATCGCAAAAGAGTAGCCTGCATAAGCACCGGTTGAAGTTGCAATTGCGGTATTTATTCCAATCAGTTCTCCTTTCAGATTAACCAACGCACCGCCACTGTTTCCCGGATTCACGGCTGCGTCAGTCTGTATAAAGCTTTTAATTGGCGTATCACTCATTTTTGCACCCAATATATTAAGATTGCGAGCCTTTGCCGAGACTATGCCTGCCGTAACGGTCGAAGTAAGATTGAACGGATTGCCTATTGCCAACACCCATTCGCCTATAAGAACGTCATCACTGTTTCCATAATGTGCTGTCTCCAAATCTTCAGCTTCGATTTTCACTACTGCCAAATCACAAGACGGATCGTTACCCACAAGTTTTGCGACAAAGCTTCGCTTATCATTAAGTACCACTTCGATAACATCTGCATCTTGAACAACATGATTATTCGTAATTATATATCCGTCAGAACTGATTATAACTCCCGAACCATAAGTTTCATACACCTCAGGCGTTGTTTCCAAAGGCATAAAAAACGAAAAGAAATCATCATAAAACAGAGACTTTCGAGTATTTTTGCATTGTATGCTCACAACAGAGTGAACATTTTTTTCAGAAACAGAAGTAAAATCGGGCAACCCATAATTCTGTGCCGTCAATTCAGTTTTTCCAAACAAGAATACTGAAAAACAAATAATAATTAAAAGAACTCTTTTCATAAGACAAATATTTGATTGCACAAAAGGATAAAATATGTAAGTGTACATAATAACAGATAAACTCAAATTATATTGTACGAGCAATCAAAAAAAAGATAAAAATTTTCTATCAAAACTGTATTTTTATGAATTTTTATGAGATAAAAACAAATCTTTGTTTCGCCAAATTAAATCAAAGAAACAATTCAACGAAACAAAGATTCGCTACCTGTAATTCCAAGAATCAATAAATCAAATTATTATCTTAATAAATCGATTCTCTTAACGCAGCTATCTTTTCATCGCTTATATAGTCGTCATACTCCATCATTTTGTCTATACATCCCTTTGGACCCAACTCGATTATTCTATTGGCTGTCGTTTGTATGAATTCGTGGTCGTGAGATGCAAAAAGTATGTTTCCTTTATAAGTAATCAAATTATTATTAAAGGCTTGTATGCTTTCCAAATCCAAGTGATTGGTAGGCGTATCCAAAATCAAACAATTTGCATTACACAACATCATCTTGGCAATCATACATCTCATCTTCTCTCCCCCCGAAAGCACCTTAACTTTCTTGTTTCCATCTTCGGTAGAGAACAACATACGTCCGAGGAATGTGCGAAGATAAACCTCATGTGTATCACTGGAAAACTGAGCAAGCCAATCCATTATATTCAATTCATTATCGAAAAACGCAGAATTATCCAATGGAAGATAGGCTGTTGTTATCGTTTGTCCCCATTTGAAAGTTCCGCAATCGGGTTGCGCTTCTCCATTCAATACTTTGAAAAGAGCTGTCATCGCTTTAGTGTCTCGCGACAAGAAAACAACCTTATCTCCTTTGTTTACATTCAAATTGAGTCCGCTAAACAGGATTTGTCCCTCTACTGAGCAAGTCATATTTTCTATTTCCAAGATTTGGTCGCCTGCCTCTCGCTCAGGAGTGAATATAATGCCGGGATAACGACGTGAAGACGGCTTTATATCCTCTATATTCAACTTTTCAATCATCTTTTTGCGAGAAGTAGTCTGCTTACTCTTTGATACATTGGCAGAAAAACGACGAATAAACTCTTCCAATTCTTTCTTTTTCTCCTCTGCTTTCTTATTCTGATTGAGTTTTTGCTTCAATGCAAGTTGGCTTGATTCGTACCAAAAACTGTAATTGCCCGCATAAAGTTCCAATTTTCCGAAATCAATATCCACTGTGTGAGTACAAACCGAATCCAAAAAGTGTCTGTCGTGCGAAACCACCAAAACAGTTCCCTCAAACGTGCCGAGATAATTTTCAAGCCAAGAAACCGTATCCAAATCCAGGTCATTGGTAGGCTCATCCAATAAAAGATTGTCGGGCTTTCCAAACAAAGCTCTTGCCAAAAGCACTCTTACTTTTTGCTTTCCGTCCAATTCACTCATCAATGAATAATGAACATCTTCCTTTATACCAAGACCGCTCAACAAAGCCGCTGCATCACTCTCCGCATTCCAACCATCCATCTGAGCAAACTTATCTTCTAACTCCGCAGCCAAAATCCCATCTTCTTCACTAAAGTCTTCCTTGGCATAAAGCTCGTTTTTCTCCTGCATTATTTTCCAAAGAGTTGAATGCCCCATTAAAACAGTATCCAAAACCGTGTATTGCTCAAAAGCAAAGTGGTCTTGGGAAAGCACACTCATTCTTTCGCCCTGTCCTTGACTGATAACCCCCTTATTAGCTTGCAATTCACCGCTCAACAATTTCAAAAAACTCGATTTACCTGCACCATTGGCTCCTATGATTCCATAACAATTTCCGGGATTGAATTGAATATTCACTTCCTGAAAAAGAATCCTTTTACCAAACTGCAATTCCAAATTATTTACACTTATCATAATATCTGTATTTTTAAGCAAAAAAAAATCGGTGCAAGATTTAAGAAAACAAAAAACAAAGATGAAGCTATTTTCATCTTGCTTAAAATTTCCAAGCACCTAAAAAGGGTATGTCAAAATTTGACTTCCGACATACCCTTTGTACCCCCAGTAGGACTCGAACCTACATTTAAAGTTTAGGAAACTTTCGTTCTATCCCTTGAACTATGAGGGCGTTTTGATTTTTCAACGATAGCAACTTTATTGTT
>JAEIGA010010067.1_pt1 | contig 14324 bp, 7 predicted proteins | sample 9270691 | NCBI WGS metagenome assembly JAEIGA01 (sample SAMN17057246, study PRJNA624740) | gut metagenome | biome: biome; isolation source: fecal sample | host: Bos grunniens | place: China: Xizang | collected 2019 | reverse complement strand
TCCGTAGATCCGCAATTCCGGCGAATACTTCGTTGTATGTAGAAACTATTTTTTGAAAATTATTTGCATACATCAGGAAATTATCTGTATCTTTGCCCAAAAGTTGTGCATATGCTTATTGTTTGTATTTGGTTGATTTTCTTTGTGTAAATGTAAAAATAATCGTATGTACTTTAAATAATTTGAGTTATTAAACGAGTATAAAAAGTTATTTTGAATATAAAAGAGAGTTGTAATAAGATGAAATTTGATGTTAAACAATCGATTATCGACCGCCTACGTGCAACCAAGCGCGATAATATAGAAAATGTGATAAAATTCATGGAGTATAATCATTTCTTCACATATCATTGCAATAATCACCACAATTATAGGGGAGGTTTGGCCAGCCACGCTTGGCAAACTTACCAAATTGCACAAAGATTAGATGCAGAACGCTGCGCAAAAGATCCTAATGCTCAAAAATTGGACGACGATAGTATTGCAATAGCTTCTTTGCTTCACGATATATGTAAATGTTCAGGCATGAGAGATATCAAAGGACATGGCGGTCGCTCTAGAAGATTACTCAAGAGAATTGGTTTCGAATTAAATTATGAAGAATCTCTTGCAATCCGTTTCCATATGAGCTTAAGAAATAAAGTAGGGCATAGAGAGTATGATGATGCTCTTAAGAGTCAGCTCCGTTATGTGATTCATAAAGCTGATGGAATATCAGCCAAATTGCATAAAGGGTATAATGAAACTAGTAAAAAGCAAGATGATTTGAAACCTTATCTTCGAAATATCACCGAACTCGATTGCAAAGAGGTTATATACCAAGTTAAAGATGGGTGGTTTATGAACCTCCATTCGCCAATTGATGGAGAAATAGATTCAAAATGGAAAGAAAAGATAATAGGCGTAAACCATTATAGTACAGCAAAATTATATGGCATAAATGATTCCTCTTGCGGAGCTATATTTGTTTTGGAAAAAGATAATAAAAAAGGACTCTATGCAATACACCATTATAATGGGATGGGTGGATGTTATTTTTCGCCGGATAAAGATCCATTTCCATATAGCGAGATAAAAATTTATAGCACTGAAACTTGGATGGATGATGGCTATGTCTATGTTGCTTGTAAACAAGCTGATGAATGGAAATTGGTCAAAGTAGCACAATTTCCTAAACCAGGATATGTAATTGCAGGAGAAGGTTTCGCTTCGATCGGAGAGGCAATGAAATCAGTAGGAAAAGATGATTGTGAAAAATACCTTTACGAAGGATATGAAGTATAATGACATAAATAAATAAACATTATGAGTAATAATAAAGAAAACTTACAGCAAAAAGGCCATCTTAAAATAGCTTTTAAAAGTGCAATAAGCACCGATATATGCGAACTGAACAACGACCTGGCCGAAAATCCCAACGATCCGTATTTGAAATGGTTGGCCGAAAATATGGGCAACAATTCCGAACTTGTTGTGGAGTGTTCGGCACAGCTTGTAGATGCCCTTGCAGACTATGAAAAGGAGCATTGCGGTACTATTGATGGCTATGGTTTGGAAAGTGTTGGAGAAACTATTGGTGAGGAGAGTTTTGTAACCGATTTGGTAGAGAAATGCAATAAGCTTTCAATAAAGAAAGTTGCCCAAGAATATTATGAAGATGTCTTGGCTAGTCGTTACTTAGAAGACACTGTATGCTACGAACTAGAGGGCGAAGAACGTGAGGAATGGAAAGCATTGCTGCGTAGAAATATCAGCCGAGGTTTGGAAATGCCTATGATTTCAATAGAAGACTATAAGGAAGATTTTGAAGATTGGAATCCCGACGAAGAAAAGCCTAGTACCGATGAGGAATGGATAGAAAAATATGTTGATGAACAAGTAGATTGGTATTGCGAATGTATGGATGATATGGTAGAGGAAGAAAAGCAACTTCATCTCGAAGATAGTGGTTTGATTTCTAAGCTTGATGGGATGAAGATGGATTGTGCCTTAGCTAACGAAGAGTTGGCTGAGAGAGAGTTCGATTATGATTATTGGTGGGTAGAAGAATATTGGAAAGAATAAGATAGTATTTTTTAGAAGAGAAATAAGAAAAGGTGGCAGAATGTTCTGCCACCTTTTTTGTTTTTGCTTTCAGCCCATTATGGGATATGGGTGTTTTATCCCACCAGGTCGTCGTCGCCACCACCACCGCCGGGGGTAGAACCACCGGTGCCATTGCCGGTGTTGCCTTCATCCTCGTCCAGTAGCTCATCTTCGCCACCTCGCACTTTTGAATAGATTTTTTCGGTGCGTATGGGCTTGCCATCGGCGTCGCGTTCCAGCACTCGTTCGCCTACTATTTCGTAAACGCCTTCCAACTCGCATTCTATTTTGGCCAATTCTTCTTTCAAATCGTTTGAGGGAAGAAAGCGAATTTTGAAATCCAGTAGTTGGCGTATTCCGGCCAACTCCAAATCGTTGGTAGCGGTACTTTCACACGTAATGCGAAATGTGCCTAAATTAGGAAATTCCACACTGTGACCATTCAACAAAAAGTTTCGGATGGATTGCGTTAGTGCATGCATAGTTGCGGCTACATAGGCCGGTGGCACCATAGAGTTTTGTGTGCAATACTCCAGTATGTCTTTGCTCGACATGGTGGTGTAGCGTACAGGGCGTAAAATAAAACCTTTTGAAATTTCGTGGCTTCCGCCAACGTTGTAAATGTTCTGCTCTTTGGCAGCTAAAAGAATTTTTCCCATTTTTATCATTATTTTTATGGGATTATACAGAAGGACCTCAGTTATACAACGAATATCATGACGAGGTCTGTCACAATATCTCTTTTTTTTATTTCTTTTTTATATTTGTCTTATCTTTATAATGCGAGGGTCGTTGTAGAAATTACCTTTAGGTTCCGATACTCTATTGTAATATACAACTTCGACCATCATGCCGTCGCATCCAATATAGTTTACATCCTCACCCGTACAAGTTGCTATCAAATTATGCTCTTGTCCCGGTACATTGGTGTCTGATTGTATCCAAAGTTTTGCGCCTATGATGGGTTCTCCATCTCGATTTTTACCTATCGTAGTCTTCATTGATTTTACTATTCTTCCTTTAAATGTTTCCTCTTTTAATTTCATAATTTTTTTCTTATTAAACAAAATACTATTTTTTTTAGATTGATACTTCAAACTTTTGTATATTCTAATCAACATCTTATTTATTAGTCGATTAGTCTATGCCAAAATTTTTCAATTGCAAAATTACTAATATTTCGCCATAAACTTTATTTGAGATATTAACAAACAAATGAAAAGATAATAAGTGTATTGAATGTTAGTGTATTAGATGCTAATAACATTCTTTTGCCGTCTTATGTTTTTTATTTTTTTCCGAGTAACCGGTGATGAAAATTATTTTTCGTTGGTTGTAGTTTTTTTATTTGCTGTTGCAAACATAAGGCAGATTCTAGAAATTCTACGTTCAAACCAAGTGTTCATCTTCTTTATATGTGCCTTTGCGTTGTTGACTTCGTCGAAGTTGCTATCGCTCGAAATAGCTAATGCTAAGGCATTGCTCTTTGCTTGCTTGATCGCAACGTTGCGTTTTTTGCCGAAATCTTTCTATTTTTTTCAATCGCATGGCTCGCTCTGATAGGTCAAAAAGAAATGTATTGTAAATGCGTACTGCAGTACCTCTCTACAACCAAAATTCCGCAAATCACCTGCAAAGCAAATTTTAAAAATTGCCAATAATAATATATATGTGTGCGATGCAAATGTTGTTTTAATATTTGTGGTTAACCACTGTTAAAATAATGCTGTATATTACCCTCAAAAAAATGGGTACCCATTTAGGGAAAAATGGGTACTATATTTTGGGGTAAATGGGTACCCATTTTGGGGTAAAAATAGTACCCATTTCCGGAAAATATAGTACTATCCGGAACAAAATATAGTGGGGAATTTAAAACAATAGATTACTGATAAAATTAAATGCTTGAATATTAGTGTGTTTTTTGTTGAGACAGAGAGACCACGGGACAATGAGACCACGAGACCTCGAGTTACTTGTAGACTGTAAAAAAAAGTCTGCGAAGCGCTAGATGAGCAAAAAAAACTTTAGCCATTTGCTTGTATATATCACTAAATTTTCCGTACTTTGTGCAAAAGTTGAGTATCATGTCGATCGTTGTATTTGATTGATTTTTACTGTAAAAATGCGAAAAATAATTGATGTAAACAAAAATATACAATAATATGAACATAACAGATGAATATGGTTGCGTATATAGTTCGGATGGTAAACTATTGCTTGAAATTAACGAGCAACTGGAGACTTATACTATAAAACAAGGAACAGAGGCAATATGCTTCTACAGTGAATATCGTGAATCTGATTTGCAAAGCATAGTAATACCCGATTCTGTTACGCATATAGAAGATTGGGGACTTGCACGTACTATGTTGGAAAGCATAGTAATACCCGATTCTGTCCACTATATAGGGATTGGTGCTTTTTACAACTGTCCTCAGTTGCAAACTATAGTAATACCTGGTTCTGTGACATATGTAGGTCCATGTGCTTTTGCTTTGTGTGTTTCGTTGCAAACGGTGGTAATACCGAATTCTATTACATATATAGCCTACGAAACTTTTGAAGGCTGTAGTTCGTTGCAAAGTATAGTAATACCCGATTCTGTTACAGAAATAGGAAACCATGTTTTTGATGGTTGTAGTTCGTTGCAAAGCGTAGCAATACCCTATTCTGTTGCGGAAATAGGAGCCGGTGCTTTTAAAGGTTGTAGCTTGCTGCAAAGCGTAGCAATACCCTATTCTGTTACAGAAATAGAAGATGGTACTTTTGAAGGCTGTAGTTCGTTGCAAAGTATGGTAATACCCGATTCTGTTGCAAGAATAGGAGAAAGAGCTTTTTATGGCTGTAGTTCGTTGCAAAGCATAGTGATACCCGATTCTGTAAAAGAAATAGGAGGTCAAGCCTTTCCGTTGGGAATAGAAGTAATATCCAAATCGGATAGATATGTGGTAGAGGATGATTTACTTATAGATCGGGAGGAAAAACGGTTGGTACAAACGCTTAAAGATAAGGAATGTATAAATATTCCAAATTCAATAACCATAATAGGTAATGGTACTTTTAAAGACTGTAGTTTATTACATAGTATAGTAATGCCCAATTCTGTTACAGAAATAGGAGCCGGTGCTTTTAAAGGCTGTAGCTTGTTGCAAAGCATAGTAATACCCAATTCTGTTACTACTATAGAAAGTGGAACTTTTTTAGGTTGCAGTTCGTTGCAGGGTATAGTAATACCCAATTCTGTTACAGAAATAAGAGAATGTGCTTTTTCGGGCTGTAGTTCGTTGCAAAGTATAGTAATACCCTATTCTGTTACGGCTATAAAGTGGAGGGCTTTTGAAGATTGTAGTTCGTTGCAAAGTATAATAATACCCAAAGGCAAAAAAGAATACTTCGAGCAGTTGTTGGATGCAGCCGACTACGAGTATTTGAAGGAAAAGCTGAGAGAAGAGGGTTGAAATGGATACTAATGGGTGGTTTTGATGGTTGATGTGGGGCGTTGATAAATTATTATTTATTAAGAAAATCTTGCATATATTGATGAATATTGTTATATTTGCAGAATATTCATATTTGATTGACTGGTTGTAAATTATTGCTAATCATATATATAATAGATGTGCTGTTAATTAATGTACGAAATATAAAAAAACTATGGCTGTAGAGATAAAACTGTTTGAACAAGGTGGTGCTGAATATACCGATGAAGGTATTGCTGCAAAAGATTTGCGTGATTTGTTTCATGGATATTTTCAAGAACGAAATGAAGTAAATGGCTCTATTTACATTATTCCCAGTGTGCAGATTTATGGTCAGAATGTGCGGGATATAGACTTGGTTGTGATGGGACAATTTGACAATCTATACTTTGATGGGATGAATACGAGGCAAGGTGAAGGCAGAAATCTGAAAGTGTCAAGTTTCCTTGTAAATATCGAGTTGAAAAGTATGCCTGAATACCGAATTAAATTAGTAGGTTCCGACTATATTGTTTCCTACGAAAATACAAACAAACATAATGCTTCGGAGCAATGTAGAAAAGCAAAATACGCATTGCTAAACCATATAAAGGAACAGTTATGTTACGATCCTTTTGTGGTAGATCTTTTGTGGTTCAAATCGTTGACACTTGCCAATTTGACTGAAATAAAAAATGGACGAATTGATAATGCATTGCCGGCATCGTTTTCTGTAAAAGAGTTTTTCGAAACTATTGCCAAACAGGCTTCAATAAGCAAGAACGATGGTAGTTTGTTGAATACTTTTAAACCTGGTAGCAACATTTCGCTATGCGAGTTGTATGGTTTTTTGACAGAGGTGCGTAATCCGGAAGGATTAACGCTGAGAAAATTCAACGCTGTGTGTATGGAAAGCGAAGAATTGGATCAGCAAGTGAAAATGATATTGAACAATGCCGGTAGTAAAATGAACTATCTGAGCGGACGTGCAGGTACAGGCAAAACCATACTACTATTGCAAACAGCATATCAATTGGTAAACAAAGAGCATAAAAGATGTAAGATACTTACATATAATCATGCGCTTGTAAGCGATATAAAACGACTGATAGACTATACCAAGATACCCGAAGGGGTGGATAAACAAACCTTGTCGATATCTACTTTCGATTCTTTTTTCCAATCAATGTTGTCGCAGTTTGGGCTTATTGATAGGGGAATGGATCCAACCAAACCTAAATACAGGCAACTATATGTATCCAAACTTGAAGAACTAAAATGTTTGTTGCAACAAAAGTGTGATGAACTTAAATGTGAATCGATAAAGGATTCTTCGTTGGGTTTGGATTGGGATTATATTTTGATAGACGAGGCTCAAGATGTGTCGGATTTGGAAAAGGATTTGTTTTTCTTGCTCTATTCGCCCCATCGATTGGTGATAGCCGACGGTGTGGACCAGTTTGTGAAAAGCAATGCACGACAAGATTGGTGCCAAGGTGTAGGCCAAGAGAGTTTAAACCAAGCCGCCGAAATGACGCTCGAACGTAGACAGAAAGCCAATATAGTTAGGTTTTTAAATGCCTTGTCGTACCGAGCCAAATTGAATTGGAAAGTAGAAGAAAATAAAACTATTCCCGGTGGTGAAATTATCGTAGAGTCAAGATATACATCAGATATTCATATAGAATTGGAACGTAGATGTGTGGAAAATAAATGCGAGAACTATGATATATTGATTTTGGTGCCGCCATCGATGGCAGAGAATGGAAAATTTAGGTTGGCAAATGCTTATAAAAATGCCAAAATAAATTTGTTTGACGGTGTTGATTATGCCAATCGTACCAAATATCCAACGCACAACGAATGTCGTTTGTATCAGTACGACTCGTGTCGAGGGTTGGAAGGCTGGTGTGTGGTATGTTTGAACTTGGACGAACTGGTGGATTACAAAAAGAAAACATGTACGATAGATACAAATTCGCTACTATCCGAAGAGGAACAGCGAAAGAGATATGCACTTTTGTGGACTTTGATACCACTTTCGAGACCTATCGACACATTGGTTATAACCTTGCAAAATCCCCAAAGCGAAATAGGAGAAATATTGAAAGACTTATGCGACTCTTTTTCCGATTTTGCTACATGGAAAATAGAATAACGTTTTAAATTTCTAAGATTATGGCTAGTAGATTTATTGAAGCATATTACAAATATTTTTTGTGGAATGAGAGTTTGTTGAAACACTTCTTTGGAAATAAAAATGTATCGGAAGTCGTGTTGAATATTTCGGCAGAAACTCTTAAGGAGATAGTACAAAACGACATTGATCTGAAAAAAATGTTGTTGAGCTGTCCGAATAGTATAATTGGTAATGATGAAGAAAAGGAATCTTTGCCTGATGAAGCAGATTGGTATAGAAAAATATTTTATGGAACTGTTGAGTTGTTTTGCCAATATTATAATGAGTATATAGTATCTTGTATAAAGCCAATAAATTTAGAGAGAAGTGATGTCTCTACATGTAGGGAAAAAGATGAATGTAGTAATTATAGGTGTATATCTAAAGATAACCGTAAAGATGTTCTTGCTGTTGCAAATCATATTATAGAAAAGAAAATAGCTTATTATAAAATTGATTATAAAATTAATAATGAAGGAGAAAAAATCCCAATTCTTAGAGGAGTAAAAAATCCTTCCCTTTTTTCTTTGCCATGTTTTGCCATTGCAATATATATTATCATGAAATTTGATGATGGAGAAGAACAGAAATGGGAAAATATTTCCGATATAGATATTTTTAGCCATAAATATATTGTAAAGTTTTGGAATTCAATTCATACTTATGATAACAGATTTGATAGTGATGCTACTATTTACGAGAACACCAAACGTAAAAGAGAAGACTATGTAGGTAGGGTTAAATACCATTTGCCTCTTTCGAGGAAGGAAATTCGACTTTTGAAAGATGCTATTTATGCTACAGGTGTTTGGCGTAGGTATGATGAAATGTCTTTTAGTGAGATAATCTTAGAATTAAGTAGGGAATTGGAATATCAAGGATATGAAGAATGGAAAAAAATATTAGGTGCATTAGGTAGCAACAAAGTACTTCAAAGGAAAGTGGGGGAACAAGTTGAATTATTTAATGAAGACAAATATAAAGAAGACAGAGAAAATAGAAAACGAGATGGTAGTGTTACTACTACTAAGCTGAGAGGCGAATTCGTTTTGGGTCTCTATTATCCGGAAGATGAAAATGAAGAAAATAAAATAGTTCTATTGACAACAATATCGGAAGATCTTAAAGTAGAGAAAGGTAAAAAACATAATGCATATGAAATAAAAGGTTGTGGAGACGAATTCTATAGAAATAGATACAATAGGAATTTTGTAAAAGTAAATGATGCTGATTCTTTAAAGATAAAGGATTATAGTTGTAGAAACTCTAACGTTAAAATATGTCAGATGAGAATAGATGACGTAGTTTTCTTTTACGAATACTCCAAAAATTTATATATCCAAACTCGAGAAATAATTCTTAAACCTTCTTATATTGTAGCAGTTAAGGATAATGAAGAAACTATTGAGAAATTCAAATCGTGGTGTGAAAATAGTAATAATCAATATAAAATACTAACCTCTGACAACGTAAAAAAATTATATGGCGATGGTTGGAAAATATATTTCTTTAAACAGTCTTTAAATGTAAATTACCAATATTATGAAGAAGAAAAAAGACAAAAAACCAATATAGAAAGTACCGAATTTGCAATTAAAGGTGGAATAAAGGATAACAATGGAAGGTACTTTATCAATGCATTACCTTATATAGAAGTTCCTAGAACTATTAATATTACCGATGTAAACTTGTATTTTGGTATAGATGGTAAAGAAGGTGGATGTAAAAGAATAGACAAATGTAATAAAATTATTATAGATGTAGATGCGAATGCAGTGATTGCAGAAAATTCAATATGCTACATTACTGCAGAAAATTCGAAGAATAAAGAAAATAGAATCCATTCTGATTTTAAACTAACAACTAAGAATGTTCAATACGAACAAGAAAATCTACATAAATATAATAGTTTTGCTCAATTGATATATGAAGGTAATGCTAGTATATTGCAAGGTAACCAAACAAGTAAAAGTGTCTTATTACAAGGATCTATAATAAAGCAAGATATTCTAGAATTAGAAAGTATTGATGAAAGTTTTTATTTTGTCAATTTATTGGCTGCTTGTTGTTTTGATTCTCAAAATAGCGAAATAACTAAAGACATGTTTCGTAAATGTGCAAGTTATGCAGCAACTCGTTTGGGAATAGATGAAGGACAAGATGGTTTTATGCAAAAACTTCGCTATTTGCTATCTTCTGCAGGATTTATTAGTGTAGATTACTCTAGAAGTAACTATAGATACCAAGCAATTCCTCCGGCATTTTCGAGAGTTCAAGTTTGCAATATAATAGCTCAAAATACTCAAATGATAATGTTGTCTGGATGTTATTCTAGAAAATTTATCAATGATTTGTTGGATTATTGCCAAGAACAAAAGATACTTGTATATAAATATACCAGACCGATTACAACTGTAACTGATATTGAGAAGTTTTTGCCACCAATTATACTATTGCAATATAATTTTCAAGTTGCTAATTTTGTAAAAGAGAAAGGTCATCAATGTGATGATTTATCTACAATAGATTTGTCAAGTTCTATAATTGATAGCATTTCTGATATAGATATCGATAAAATACAAGGTATTCTAAATCTTGAATTTGAAAAAATCGATACACAATCGTTAGAAAAAACATACACGGAAAAATTTCCTCGTATACGCAAGAGATTTGTCAACGGCAATAGATACTATATAGAAAATGAGCAAAATGAGCTTGCTATATTGTCTGATAATTCACTTTTGCCTTGGGCGAATATTTATTGTGGGTTGATGAAAAACAATCCAATAGTAAGTATGAAAGGAACCAAACTTTATGTTGCGAAGAAAATGCAATTGCCGACACCAATATTAAGAGCCTTATATATGGTTAGTTTGGGATTGCCGAACACCAAGAAAGTATTTATATCTAACAACAAGGGATCTGATAAATACTATCATGAAATGAATGTTTATGATTGTTTGAATAAGGATATTAGCAAAAAGATTGTTGAGAAACTTAAAGGGAAAGAAGCTCTTCCAAATACTAAATATTATAGTATGGAGTTTTGGTCGTTGGACCAAAAACAACGTTTGCTAAATGAAAATAATAGATGCTATTTACTATTGAAAAAAGATAACGATATTATCGCAATGGCATGTGGTAAGAGTGTATATATAAATAGAGATGGAGTTTATTACATGATAAATGGGAAAATGAATGAGGTGTTTTCTTATTTGATTGAAAAACCATGGATATTTATGAATGGCAATAAAATAGGAATTCAGACTAATGGAGGAACTCAAACTGTTGGCGTAGGATATTCATATTCTACCACTGATGTTATACAATTTCCTCCAAAAAATGAAAATGATTATACGAAAGAAAATATAGAAATAATTTAAAGAAAGGATAAAAAATGGCAAAGATAGAAAAACTTTTATCGCAAGATCCTATTAAAGCTTTTGAAAAGATAGAAAGCAATTATTTGAGATATTTTAAAACAATGTTTAAGTTGGATAATTCTGACTTAGACAACGCAAGAATTGAAAAAATTCAAGAAGAAGACAATCTAAGCAAAGAACCATATTTAGAAATTTTGCCGGAATATACATCTGCCAACGGTGTTAATGCAATAACTGATGATGTTATAGTAGAAAGATTTGCTAATGTATTTGTATTTGGGAAAAGTGATATAACTAAAAAGTTCTTGGACTTTGTTTCGAAAGGATTGATAAAATATCCGCCATACGGCCATCAGATAGGAATGATGGAAAAGGCTTTTACCGGTATGGGTGATAATGGAGAGGAACTTAATTATAAGAATACTGTAATCACATCGGGTACGGGCTCAGGTAAAACAGAGTCGTTTTTGCTTCCTTTGCTTGCCGATATATTTAAGGAAGCTATAGGTTGGCAACGTATAGAAAATAATAATCCTAATTGGTACAACCAAAATCCATACGAGCCAAATCAAAGACAAGACCACTCAAGACCTTCCGCAATAAGAGCATTGGTGCTTTATCCAATGAATGCGTTGGTAGAAGACCAAATGAGACGTTTGAGGGAAACGTTAGATAGCGATGAGGTTAGACAATTTATGGATGAAAATCTAGGTAACAATCGTATATATTTCGGTAGCTATAATGGATCCACTATAGCTCCTAAAAATTATGATCTTATAAGAGGTGCGATAAGTGATGACGAATTAAAAAAAATAAAAGAAAAGGTAGCAGAAGAACTTGATAAGAAAATTAGTAACTACAAATCAGCATTAGGATATTACAAAGACTTAAAAAACGACGAAGAAAGAAGTAAAAAAGAAGATGTATTGTATATAGCTCCACGATTGGGAGGCGAAAGAGCAACTTCCGAGATGGTTACTCGTTGGGATATGCAAAAATGGGCTCCGGATATTCTTATTACCAATACTTCAATGCTGAGCATTATGCTTATGCGCAAAGCAGAAGCAGGTATGTTTGAGCAAACAAAGGGATGGCTTGCAGCTGAAGATTTGCCTGAAGGACAAAGAGAAGAAGCTAAAAGGGATAGAATATTTCATATAGTGGTGGATGAGTTGCACTTGTATCGTGGTACCGCCGGTAGCGAAGTGGCTTGTTTGATACGTATGCTTTATGGTGCATTGGGATTGGAACCGGTAGTTGATGATGGTAATGGTAATAAAATTCCTAATCCACAAATCAAAATATTGGCATCATCGGCATCGTTGGGTAACGAAGATGATACTCAAAAATTCCTCGAAGAGTTTTTTGGAATTTATAGCACAAGAGAAAACGAAAGAGTCTTTAATGTACAAAAGGGGGCAAATTATACAGGTAAAGATAGTGGTTTAAAAATTGATTATACAAAATTCTCCTACTTTACTCATGATAATTTTGTTGCAAAAGAATGTGAAAACGACGGGGCGAAGAAGGTATTTGTTGATGGTTTTATTAGAGATAATTTTGGAGATAATGACGTAGAAGGTTTTATTGACAGATATAAAGAACAAATATTTGCTGATTTTTATAGAGTTTTGCCTGAAAATACTGATGGTTCGAAAAGACCTATATCGTATTCTCAATTAAGAGATAAATTATTTGAAGGTAATGAAGAAGCATTAAGGGGATTTCTTATATTTCGTGCTTACATTGATACCATAATGAGGAATCATAAACTTCCAAGATTTAGATTTCATAAACTATTTAAGTATATCGAAGGGCTTTGGGGTGAATTGACCCCAACTAATAATGATAATCCTAATCCTATTAATCCTGAAACATTGACCTATACAGCTGAAGAAGTAGGACCCAACGGAAGAAAAGTTCTAGAACTTTTGAGATGTGAAAATTGCAAAGAATTGTTTATTGGAGGGAATAGAAAGAGAGATCCAAACAACGAAGATGCAGTATATATGACACTTAATTATCCAAATCTTGAACAGATTCCGAATTTCAACCCGACTCCGATGATCCAAAATAAAAGCTATGATGAGTATGTTGTATTTTGGCCAACGAATGAGCAAATGGAAGCATTGGATCGTGGAGGAGCAAATCGTGGAGGAGAGGATTGTGTTAGACGTTTTGATGATAATCCTAGAACAGACATAACGTATAACAATGGTAGAGCATCATGGATTAGAAGATATTTAAATACTAAAACAGGAAAATTGGAGGATACTAATAGTGATGATACAATAAAAGGGTATTTATATACTATTGGTCCTAATGAAAATGGTGGACCATTATCATTATCAAAGACGTTTGCAACACCATGTACATGTCCCAATTGTCGACAAAATTATACCAAGCGAATATATACCAATTCGCCAATTCGTAGTTTCAGAACAGGTATTGATAGGAGTAATCAATTGCTTAGCAAAGAGATTATTTATCAATTGGATGGCGAATCGCCAAAGCTTATTGGTTTTTCTGATAGTAGAAACGATGCAGCAAAACAAGCACTTGGTATAGAGAAAGAACACTATAGAGATATGGTGCGTCAGTTGTTTGTTGAATGTGTGGAAGAGATGGATGTTGTTGATGATATAGTCAATTTTGTTATAAATAGGAAAAATGAAGGAGTAGACGATATTTTTTCAATTATCCAAGAGGTTGGACAGTTGTATGGAAATAGAGATACTAGAGCTAGTGAAATTGCTATGGCTGTTTTATATAATCCAAATATTGACCAATATCGAAGAACTACAATTTCATTAAAAGATTTTATTGGAGATTTTAATGGTAGATTGGTTAAAAAACTTATTGAAAAAGGTATAAATCCAGCCGGTGAAACTTATGCAATGCAGTGGTGTAATGGAAACCATTGGAGTAAATTGTGGAATTTTGAAAATCTTGTAGATGTTGAGACCGACAAACCACAAGACTATAAGAGCAAAGGCGAGGATAAATTGAAAAAAGCTATATTTGATAATTCTTTTGGGAAATATATGGGGGTTAGTGTGCTGGATGCAGGTATAGGATATATATCGTCTCCTCAATCTGTGAAAATTCAAGAAACTGAAAATTACAAAAAATTGAGAAATTTATTGCCGGACAATATTGATGTTTTTGAATTTGTTGATGCTTTTATTAGGGTTTTGGGTGATAATTATATGTATA
>JAEIGA010010066.1_pt1 | contig 14325 bp, 11 predicted proteins | sample 9270691 | NCBI WGS metagenome assembly JAEIGA01 (sample SAMN17057246, study PRJNA624740) | gut metagenome | biome: biome; isolation source: fecal sample | host: Bos grunniens | place: China: Xizang | collected 2019 | reverse complement strand
ATGCGAGCAATCGTTGGCTGGAATACGTCTGTATCATAGTTAGACTTCTTGCCCTGAAGAATCATACAGAGACGCTCGAAGCCCATACCTGTATCTACGTTCTTTGCTGGAAGTGGCTCTAACGAGCCATTAGCCTTGCGGTTGAACTGCATGAACACAAGGTTCCAGATCTCGATAACCTGAGGGTGGCTCATGTTTACCATCTCGCGACCAGGAATCTTCGCTACCTCCTCGTCATCGCGCAAGTCGAAGTGAATCTCGCTACAAGGGCCACAAGGACCTGTCTCGCCCATCTCCCAGAAGTTATCCTTCTTGTTACCACGAATGATGTGGTCCTCGGGCAAGAACTGCTTCCAGTAGTCGTATGCCTCCTGGTCGAAGGCTACGCCATCCTCCTCGCTACCCTCAAATACGGTAGCATACATGCGGCTCTTATCCAACTTATATACCTCGGTAAGCAACTCCCACGCCCACTCGATAGCCTCCTTCTTGAAGTAGTCGCCATACGACCAGTTACCGAGCATCTCGAACATGGTGTGGTGGTAAGTGTCGTGACCTACCTCCTCCAAGTCGTTGTGCTTACCCGATACGCGCAAACACTTCTGTGTATCTGCCACGCGAGGGAACTTGCGGGGTGCATTGCCAAGGAAGATATCCTTGAACTGGTTCATACCCGCATTCGTAAACATCAATGTAGGGTCGTTCTTTACGACCATAGGAGCAGATGCAACAATCTCGTGCTCCTTTGTTCTGAAGAAATCCAGAAACGCCTGTCTTGCTTTATTAGAATCCATATATTTTGAAGTTATTTTATACCTATTTTTATGTACGGTTGCAAAATTACACAATTTACTTTAATTTTGCATCGTTAAACAAGAGATTTTTTATTTTTTTTTACTTTTACTGATGGGCATCAAGAGTTATAGCACACATATAGCATCGATAAAGCGTTGGCCACGTGGCTATCGCATCGTGCTCCGCATATTCATCGCCCTTGTAATTGCAGTAGCAACCAACCTCGCAATATCATCCGTTGTCGACACTCCAAAGATGTCAAAAATCAGACGCGACAACAATCGACTCGTCAGAGAGCACACAATACTTCTAGAGAAGATAGCTGCATCAGGACAGATACTCGAAGACATTAAGCACCGCGACCACTATGTATATCGCCCACTGCTTGGTGTTGACACCATCGGCGACCCCGACATCCTGCGCGTCTATTCAGACTACAACGACAGCAAATATGTAGGCTACGCGGGTGACAAGTACAGCGAACTCATAGAACAGGGATGGCGCAATCTGGACAAGCTTACACGACAGATCTACTACGCCTCTATTTCGCTTGACGACACACAGGAGATGGCAACACACAAGGAGGAGTTTTCAACGGTCATACCCGCCATTTGGCCAATCGACCGCACAAAGCTTCGCAGTGTGAGCAGTCTCTACGGTATGCGCAAACACCCACGTTACGGCACATGGCGCAAGCACGAGGGTGTTGACCTGGCAGCCCCTAAGGGAACACCCGTCTATGCTACGGGTAATGCCGTGGTGTCGGAATCACGATGGAGAAACGGCTATGGCAATCTCATAGAGCTCAACCACAGCTTCGGTTACAAGACCCGCTACGGACACCTTTCCAAGATGTATGTCAAGGAGGGCGACAGCGTAACGCGCGGTCAGGTTATTGGCGAGGTGGGCAATACTGGAGTATCACATGGCTCACACCTCCACTACGAGGTGCGCTTCCGCGACAACACCGTCAATCCAATCCACTACTTCAACAAGGATATGTCACCAGAGGCATATATCGAGTTGATGCAACAAATTGAGGAGTCATCGGAAAAGAACTGATAGAATGAAAGATAGAAAGAATATATCAACCAAAATACCGAAGCGTAACAGCCGCCGTTTATCCATCGTAATCAACGTATTACTATGGGTAGGAATGGTGGCTATATGGTACGTCATATTGGGTCTTACCATAGATATGCCTGCGGAGCACAAACTTCGACACTCAACAGATAAGCTACGCGCCGAGCATATCTCTATGACAGAGCGTTACGAGGAGTTAACTGAAGTTATAGAGAATGTTGAACGCCGCGACGAGAATGTCTTTCGCAAGCTCTTTGAGTCCAATCCATACGACCTCACAATAGACAACGACAACGAGCGCATCGCCCTGCATGAGAGTCTTATGAATATGGACAACGACGAGTTGCTACAGACATTAGAAGACATGGTTCAAAAGGCTAATATTGAGAACGATAAACTCGCTCGCTCGTATGAAGACATGATGTATGCACTCGAAACAAGCTCTCTGTCAATCGATTGCATACCATCAATACAACCTGTCAACAACAAGCAGTTAACTCTCCTTGCAGCGGGTAAAAAACCTCTAATTAATCCTTTCCATCGCACTATGCGTGAGCATCATGGCGTTGATTACCTTATACCCGAAGGAACACCAGTTTTTGCAACTGCTGACGGCACTGTGCAATCACTCTCGGAGAAGAACACCACACACGGCAAAGCGATAACCATAGACCACGGAAATGGCTACCAAACATCATATAGCCACCTCCTGGATATACGTGTTAAGAAGGGTGCAAAGGTGAAGCGTGGCGATATTATTGCCCTTTCGGGTAATAGTGGTCTCTCATTCGCACCGCACCTTCACTACGAGGTAATCTTCAACAGTATGCGCGTTGACCCCGTACACTACTTCTTTATGGAGCTCAATGCCAAGGAGTATCAGCGCATGATACGAATAGCACTATCAAGCATGCAATCATTCGATTAACATGAGTAATATAAAGTTAATTCTACTTGACTTCGACGGCACATTGGCCGACACTCGCAGGGCAAATGGTGAGGCATATATTCAGGCACTGAGTGAGGTTGGTATAGACATCAGCTTCAAAGAGTATGCTAACAAATACTTCGGCATGCGCTGCATGGAGTTCCTGCACGATGTGGGCATAAAGGATGAAGAAGCAGCACGCCAACTACGTCGCCGCAAGGTTGAGTTATACCCCAACTATTTCTCAAGCGTAACGCTCAACAAGCCTCTATGGGAGTGGTGTATGATGATGCGCTCGATGGGAACTAAAGTAATAATTGTATCTACAGGTCACATAGATAACATCACTAATGTAATGCGTCACTTGAATATAACGGAGGGCATTGACGGCATCATTTCGGGCGACGACGTAACACAGCCAAAGCCCGATCCCGAGTGTTTTCTTTTAGCAATGGAGCGTGAAGAGGTCACACCTCGAGAGACCATCATTTTCGAAGACTCTGCCATGGGTTTGGAGGCTGCCAAACGCAGTGGTGCATCCTATGTCAAAATCACATTATAGCGACCAGCAGGTTAAGTAAGTGGTAAATAGCTTATCCGAATGGATAAAATTGGGGCAATTCTTTGGTGAATTGCCTTTTTTTGTTTAATTTAGCATTTGGAATTTGAAATATCAGAACAACATGAAAAGGGTATTACTATCTATATTCGCAACATTATGTATCTTTAATGTTTGGGCACAGGAGGCTACGGTAGCCAATATTGGCCCAGTAAAAGAGACTCTATCCAGCTTTAAAGCAATTGATGTAAATGCACCTATCAAGCTAAAACTCATCAAAATAGACAAAGCTGACACTCCATACATCATCTATGACACAAAGGGTGCCTACACATCGAAGTTTGAATTTGAGGTACAAAATAGAAATGGAGGCATTCTCAAAATTGAGGAGCGCAGCGATCCCAAGCGTGAAAGCATAACCGAGGTCGAGGTCTATTTTAACGAGTTGACCGACATCTCAATCTCAAAAGCTGATACCACAGTAGATGGTGTGCTGGACTCTCGACTCCTTGACCTTAACATGTCAAACGACTCGCACTTCACCGCAGATGTTGACACGCTGGATATTTGCGTATACGCCTCTGGCAAATGTTGCATTATCCTCACTGGCAAGGCCCGCTATCAGACAGTTGACATCTCAACCGCAGACTATAACGCTGCAAAACTAACAACAGTATCTACCGTAGCCTCGGCATCACACAACGCAACAATCAAGGTTAAAGCGTCGGAGCGTCTCGAGGCTAAGACTGCAACTGGCGGCAAGGTGCTTTATGCTGTTGAGCCTGTCATTTTACGCTCGGCAGTAACACTCTTCGGAGGTGAAATCAGACTACTTTAGCACACATATAACATGGCTACATTCTTGCAGGAGCTTGCCAAAAGGCTTCTCAACAACTATACACATGACCTTTCACAGCTCGTAATGATGTTCCCATCACTACGAGCGCGTGCTTTTTTTAACGATGCTCTGCTTCAGGGATCCGACACCCCAATATGGCAACCTCGTTACACTACCATCGACGAAATTATGGAGCGAGGCTCGGGGCTTATCCGCGGCGAACGCATAAGATTGATTGCGGAGCTGTTCAAGGTCTATAAAAGATATCACAAGGAGGAGACGTTCGACCGCTTCTACTTCTGGGGTGATATGCTCATATCAGACTTCGACATGATAGACAAGTATCTTGTCGATGCCGACATGCTGTTGCGAAACATCAAAGACATCAAGGAGATTGAGGCCGACGTATCCTACATCACACCCGAACAGGAGCACATAATACGCTTCTGGAGCAGCATACACTCCACCAAAAATCTCAGCGAGCAGAAGAGACATTTTCTCAAGGTATGGGAGAGCCTGCCTGCAATATATGAGGAGTATCGCGAGGAGCTTAAGCGCATAGGCATAGGCTACACGGGACTACTCTACCGCACCACCGCGGAGCGAATTATGCGTGGCGAGGAGATTAACCTCGACAGGAGACGCTATGTCATAGCGGGTTTCAATGCACTATCCAAGAGCGAGCAGATACTCTTTGATTACATTGCAAAGAGCGACACGGGGGCTGAGTTCTACTGGGACTACGACAGCTACTATGTAGATAACAAAGAGCATGAGGCAGGTATGTTTATGCGCGATAACCTCAAGCGTTACTACAACACAGAGCCACTCTCGCACAATAACTTCCGAGAGCTTAAAAAGCAGTTAATATCCAACGCCTGTGTATCGAATGTTGCTCAGGTCAAGCGCATCAAAGATATCTTGATGTCACTACCCCAGGAGCAACTAAACAAAGAGACGGCCATTGTACTCACTGACGAGAACCTGCTCATTCCGCTGCTACACTCTCTCCCCGACAGCATCAGCAAGGTTAATATCACCATGGGCTATCCACTCAAGAACACACTCATATACTCGTTCCTTGAGTTGCTCACCGTATTACAAGCCCACAGCCGCGACAAGGATGGCGTGGCACGCTTCTACCACAAGGATGTCACATGGGTACTCACACACCCATTCATTATGGACTGTTGTGGCAAAAGGGCATCGGAGTTTTGTGACACCATAACCACCAAGCGCATGACAACTATCGATAGCACACTATTCGCAGAGGATGAGGTGTTATCGCACATATTCATCAAATGCGACGACTGGCGTGCGTTTGGCCGATATATGACAAGCGTCATAGAGGCCATCATGCAACATCTGGCCACCGATGACCAAACACAATTTGAGCATCTGCAGATAGCCGCAGAGGAGATAACCAAGACCATACGCTCGATAAACGAGTGTGACATCGAAATATCTATCCCCATCTTCGTGTCGCTACTTCGCCGCCACCTTCAGACCGTGACGATACCATACGAAGGCGAGCCACTCGAAGGCATACAGATACTCGGTATTCTTGAGACCAGAAACATCGATTTCAAGAACGTTATAATACTCTCGATGACAGATGCCAACTTCCCTGGCAACCACACCGAGCAGCCATCGTTCATACCATATAGTCTGCGTCTGGCATACGACATGCCGACTCCGGAGCAACATGAGGCGATGTATGCCTACTATTTCTACAGACTGTTGCAGCGTGCCGAGCGTGTCAATATGCTCTACTGCTCGCGTGCAGACGAAAAGAGTACGGGCGAGTGCAGTCGATATATATACCAGCTCGACTTTGAGTCGCCATACAACATCGACAGACGCTCTGTAGGTGTTGACCTGAGTCTGGACGAGGAGAAGCATATTGAGATTACTAAGAGTGAGCGCGAAATGAATCTACTCATGCGCTATACCGACCCAACGACCAAACACTCGCTATCCCCAACCGCACTATTCCGTTATGTGGAGTGCCCAATGAAGTTTTACTTTAACTCAATCGCACATCTTAAGAGCAATGAAGAACTTACAGATAAGATTGATGCACTGACATTTGGTAACATCCTGCATAACACCATGGAGGATCTATACCGAACCTTAGAGGGGAAGAGAGACCCAATGAAGGATATAAAGGCTCTGCAAAAGAGGGATATCGTGGAGCGTGCCGTAGATAAAACCATTGCCAACATACTCTTCAACGACAAGGCTGTGGATGCAAACGACCTCTCGGGTGACACACTGCTTGTAAGAGATATTATCGTAAAGTACATTCTGCGCGGTATTTTGCAGTACGACGCTACGCGCGAGGGCTTTACAATCAACAAAGTGGAGAGCGATATACTATATAACTACCCCATTTCATCGGGTTTGAACATCAAGCTTTCGGGACGTGCCGACCGCATCGACACACTCCCCGATGGTACAATTCAAATCATTGATTATAAGAGTGGAAATAAGCCTCACCTAGAGTTCGACGACATGCACTCGCTATTCCATGGCAAGGCTGCGCAACGCATATCGAACATATTTCAGACGTTCCTCTACTCTATGATACTGAACAAGACGCAGGGTGTTGACACACGACCATCGCTCTACTACGCATCAAAGATGCTCAACGAGGAGTATTCGCCACTAATTACGATGAAGGCAAAAGATAATATGAGCATCAGTTATTACACTCTCATTGCCGAGGAGTTTGAGAGTGAACTCGATGCTACGTTAAACGAGCTCTTCGACCCATCTGTTCCATTCCGCCAGGCGGAGGATACGGATGCTTGTAAGTATTGTGACTATAACCGAATTTGCAGACGATGAAACGAGCCCTGATACTAAGTGCGAGTGCCGGCTCTGGCAAGACATTCCGACTGGTGCTCAAATACATTTGCGATATCATCATGCGCCCAGACCGCTATCGCAACATCCTTGCTGTGACCTTTACAAACAAGGCCACCGAGGAGATGAAGTCGCGTATCATAAACGAGATACACCGTCTGGCATCCAATGCACAAAGTCAATACCTTGAGGAGATAATCAGGGCAACGCAACTGAGCGAACCACAAATTCGAGAGAGAGCACTCAAGGCTCGAACAAAGATTTTGCACGACTATTCGCGATTTACGGTGCTTACCATAGATCGTTTCTTTCAGCGTATTCTGCGTGCGTTCATCAACGAGTTGAGTCTCGACCTTAACTACAACATCGAGCTCGACACCTCACTGCTGCTTGAGCGAAGTGTCGATAATCTCATTGAGAGCATCACCGAGAAGCCCGAGATTAAGAATTGGTTGCTTGAGTTTGCTGAGGAGCGACTTATCGACGGCAGTATGTGGGATATGCGCAGAGATATGCGCTCGCTGGGCGAGGAGCTGTTCAAGGGTGATGTTGCAAAACACATAAGCACTAACATCAGCAAAAGCGACCTCCACGACATCATCAAGAGGATGGTGAAGTACAACGACGACGTACTGCAGAGAATCAAGACGTTGGGCACGGAGGCAGTTGAGGAGATGGAGAAATATGGAGTCAAGGCCACTGAGTTCAAGGGCAAGAGTAAGAGTTTTGCCACTAAGTTCGAAGCATACGCCAAGGGAGAGTTAGTTGCCCCAACATCCACATTTGTCAATGCATCAACCGACATCAACGAGTGGTATGGCAAGGATGCAAGCGCAAACGTGAAGGCTGTTGCAGAGAGGCTCTACCCAAAACTCTGTGAGATATGCAGACTCTACGAGGAGAACATCGAGAAGATTAATACAACAAAATTGCTACGCGAGAACTACCGCAACTTCGCGCTTCTTGCTGATCTACACAACAAAATCAACGAGATATGCAATAATGAGAATATCATGGTCCTGGATAAGACCAAGGAGATACTCTCGAAGTTCGTTGACCAAAGCAATGCCCCATTCATATACGAAAAGGTCGGCAACCGCTACGACCACTATATGATTGACGAGTTCCAGGACACCTCCGTACGCGAGTGGCGCAACCTTCGCCCGCTGCTTCTTGAGGCACTCTCGTCAAACCCCGAGGCATCGGTATTCATTGTTGGCGACATCAAGCAGTCGATCTATCGTTGGCGTGGTGGCGACTGGCGACTACTCAATGGTGGTGTTGTGAACGACCTGGGTCGCGACAACACACAAGTGGAGCCATTGAAATTCAACTATCGAAGTCTGAAGAATATCGTGGATTTCAATCGCATACTTATTGATAAGGTTGTAGAAAGGGATAACACCATTCTAAATACTCTTCTCGACAATGCGCTGGATAACAACAGAATATCGCAGGAATCTTACGAATCGCTTTATGATATCGTAAAGCGAGCATACGCCGACAACGACTCCGAAGCACGCATCAAGAGCGAGGAGCAGGGCATCGCCGAAGTATGTATGTTCGACACAGATTCAAGCAAGGAGTCTCCCTTTATCGAGGCCATCGAGGATGCCATATCGCGCGGCTACCGCTATCGCGACATCCTGATATTGGTACGCGGCAAGAAGGATGGCAAAAGAGTGGCAGAGGCGTTGTATGCCTACAAAAATCGACGCTTTACACAGAATGGCGAGACTGGATTTAACATTCTCACCTCCGATTCGCTAACCATCGATTCATGCGATATTGTCACCTTTATCATAGCAACACTTCGTCTTGCCATCAATCCGACAGATGACATCGAGCGCGGAATATTTAATGGTTATCTCAACCGCCCCTACCACACTACATTTAGTGAGGAGGAGCTGGCAACACTGCGCCACATTGCCCACCTTTCACCCATAGAGGCGTTCGAGGTGATTGTGGAGAAGTTTGAACTTAACAAGCGCAGTGCACACATTGCCTATATTCAGGCTATGCACGAGCAGATTATGGCATTTACCAGCACCCACATCGCCGACATACACCACTATCTCGAGTGGTGGGAGGAGCGTGGATGTAACGAAACGCTCAGCGTCGAGATGACAGACGACACCATAGAGATTACGACAATCCACAAGGCGAAGGGTCTCGAACGCGATGTTGTGATTATACCCTACTGCACATGGAGCATGACCCCACAGGCTAACCTTAGACCAATCGTCTGGGCCAAGACAGACAACATGGATGACGATCTGGCAAATATTGGAGATTTCCCCGTTGTCTATGGTAAGACCATGGAGAATTCGGCATTCTCCGAGGAGTATTGCAACGAGCTTGTCATGAGCCATGTTGACAGCGTAAACCTGCTCTATGTGGCCATAACCCGAGCTGCAAAAGAGCTTTATGTGTATATACCCAAGCGTCTGAATACCAAATCAAAAAGTAGTGATAATATCTCAGACATCACGTCGTTTGTTATAGATGCTGTCTCGACCATGTGCGAGGCACGCGAAGAGCGAAACGAGACGGGAGACAGAACAATAGTGCGATATAGCTACGGCAAAAAGCTGGAGCACCCAAAACTAAAGCAGTATAACACTGCGACTGAGAGCATTATTCTTCAGGACTACCCAACCAGCAAGCCCAACATAGCCATCCACTACCCCACCCACAGATATAGCGAGGAGGGACTCACACCTGGCAGCATGTCGTGTCGCAACGGTATCATGCTGCACCGCGTATTCGAGAAGGCTTCGACAGTCGATGAGCTATACAACGCAATAAAACGAATGAGTCTCGACGGAGTGATTGACAGCGACGAAGCTGAGAGACTGCGCTGCAACATCAAACAAACCATGTTGGATGAGCGTGTAAAGGAGTGGTTCTGCGGCTCGTGGGATGATGTCAAGACCGAGGCAGAGATACTCTGCAAAAATGGCATACGCCGTCCCGACAGAGTGATGATATCGGGAGACAGAGCCGTTGTTGTAGATTACAAATTCGGAGATAAAATTAACAAATACTACAACCGCCAGATGTCGGAATACATATCACTACTGCGCTCCATGGGCAAGTACGACACCATCGAGGGCTATGTATGGTATATTTCGCTCGGACATATAGAGAGCGTTGGGCAATAAAAATTAAATTTGTATCTTTGCAAGGATTATGAGAAGACTATGGGCAATCATACCGCAGAACTATCGTCGCCGCACCATTTGGGTTGCTGGGACAATATTCCTGCGCGCCCTGCTCAACTTTATTGGTGTGGCTACGCTCATACCCATACTTGGACTTATTCTCCAGCACGAGACCGTAATGTCGAACGAGGATATTGCAGGGATTTCCAAAGTGCTAAACATCGACAATTACAACACGCTGGTGATTTATGTATGCTGCGCCGCTGTGGGCATTATCCTGCTTAAGAATTTGGCGATACTACTACTCTACCGCACGGAGCGAAACTACATCTATTCGTTATACAAACATCTCTCCGAGAGTCTCTATCTGTCGTATCACAATCGTGGTTACGGGTTCATCAAGAGGAGCAACTCGGCAGTGCTTACACGCAACGTAAACGTCGTGAGTCTCATGTTCGTGACAGGAGTTCTTAAACCTGTCGCCACCATCATCAGCGAGTCGTTGCTATTCCTGCTGATAATGGGCGCAATAGCGTGGTACACACCCATTGCAGCACTTATCACCACATGTGTATTTCTGCCCGTTGTTGTTGTATTCTACTTAATCATGCGACACCGACTACACAATATCGGTGAGATGGAGAATGCAGCACAACGCCTCAAAAGCCGCATTGTGGCCGAGAGTTTCAGAGGTTATGCAGACATTGAGTTAGGCGGCGCCTTTCCTCTAATGTTCAATAAGTTCGAGAGTGCAACAAACGAGATTGTAAATCTGCGCAAGCGCAACGCCACAATGGGTATGTTCCCTCAGATGATCACCGAGGTAGGCCTTGCAGTGGGTCTCACCTCCCTCGTTTTATTGAGCCTTATATATAGCCACAATATAGGCATGATATTCGGTATATTTGCCGTGGCAGCCATACGTCTTGTACCATCCGTACGTGGTATAATGTCGAGCTGGAGCGCTATCCGCTATAACCTCTACACCATCGACACAATGGCTGAGGTTGACCGTCAAAGCGTCACCATTGAGAGCCACGACGCTGAACGACTAAACTTTCATTCAACCATTGAGTTACACGAAGTCACCTTCACCTTTGATGATGCTTCGAAGCCTACAATCGAAAACCTCTCACTATCCATCAGGAAAGGAGAGCGCATAGGCATACAGGGAGCATCGGGCATTGGCAAGACCACCCTATTTAATCTCATGCTTGGTCTCTACAAACCAACCTCTGGTACAATACTCATTGACGACACACCTCTTTCTGCCGAGAACATCTGCAAGTGGCAAAATGCTGTTGGTTATGTCTCACAGTCGGTATTCATCACCGAGGGTACAATTGCCGAAAACATCGCCTTTGGATGCAGACATGACGAGATAGATATGCAGCGCATCAAAGAGGTTATAGAAGGCGCCGACTTGAAGGAGTTTGTTGATGGTCTAGAGAATGGCATCAACACTCGAATTGGTGAGCAGGGCTCACGTCTATCGGGCGGTCAGCGACAGCGCATAGGCATTGCACGCGCACTATATAAGGGTTGTGATGTTCTCCTATTTGATGAGGCTACATCGTCACTCGACAACCATACTGAGCAGAACATCAACCAATCTATAGAGCGTCTGTCGGCACAGAACAAATCGCTGACAATAGTGATCATTGCCCATCGCGACAGCTCTATTAAGTATTGCGACAGAGTTATCACACTTGAAAAATGACACACCACGACTACATAATTGCAGAGGTACGACTACACTGCGACTACGATCTTGGCGCCATCATAAAGGGTTTCAAGCCCTTTGAGGTGGAGGCTGATGACACTACGCCAACTGCCACAATCAATATACTCCCAGGTACGCTATCCGAGCCTGTGGGCACACGTCTCTCTACATCGTACCTAGCTGAAGCAAATGCCGACGGTTTGTTCCTAAAAACCGAGAATGGCTACGCATACGAGGTAGTTCGTCGTGATGACACAACACATAAAGCTATCTTTGAAATAGACTGCAATAACAACCATATAATATGCCATATAGACATTAATGACAACATCGACATATCGGTACTTCGATTTGGTCTATGGGTAATGTATGGCGTGGTGATTGCACCATTGCGAGGCATTGCAATACACTCGTCGGTAATAGAGTGTAATGGTCGTTGTGCGCTCTTCCTCGGAGAGTCGGGAACAGGCAAGAGTACCCACACGCGACTTTGGCGCGAGAATATCGCCTGTGCGCGACTACTCAATGACGACTCACCCATCATCCGCATCATCGATGGTGGCGTGAAGGTCTATGGCTCACCCTGGAGTGGCAAGACACCATGCTACATCAATCGTAGCTTCCCTATTGCGGGTTTCGTGCGTCTCTCTCAGGCGCCACACAACAAAATAAAGCGCCACATTCCTCTTGTTGCCATTGGCGCACTGTTACCCTCGTGCCCACACATCTTCGCAGAGGACAACGCCCTGCAGGATGAACTATGCACAACACTTGGTGAGGTTATCACACAGATACCCGTATATCATCTGGAGTGCCTACCCAATGCCGAGGCAGCAGAGCTTTCACACTCAACACTCTTTGCATAATGGCAAACTGCAGCATAGACAGATTTGAGGAGGCCGTGGAGTATGGCGAGTGCTTCAATATTCGGGTTGATGGACACAGCATGCTACCCCTGTTGGGATATGGCAGGGATACCATCATCGTACGTCGCACACGCACTGATGAGCCTATCGTTGGCCGCATAGCGATGTACAGGCTTGGTCCCAAACACTATATCACCCACCGCGTAGTGAGTGTAGAGGGAGACACAGTAATACTATTGGGCGATGGTCGCATAACATTTGACGAGCCAATAAAACGCGACATGATTGTGGGCGTGGTTGAGGGTGTAATACGCCAAAACGGGCGCAAGGTGAGTTGCACATCACGTCTGTGGAAACTACGCGAGCGCTTGTGGCTGATGCAACCGATGATTGTGCGCCGATATGCCCTTGCAATATTGCGACGATGGATAAAGATTACACAACGATAAACACTACATTGTATGGATATTAGAGTAGGACACGGTTTTGATGTACACGCACTGGCAGAGGGACTTCGCCTCGTACTGTGCGGCGTGGAGATTGAGCACACAAAGGGATGTGTTGCGCACTCGGATGGCGACGTAGCGATACACGCTATCTGTGACTCATTACTTGGAGCTTTGGCTCTTGGTGATATAGGAAAGCTCTTTCCCGATACTGACCCACAATACAAGGGCATAGACTCGCGCAGACTACTTAAACATGTCGTAGATATAATCAATGATAAAGGATACTCAATAAGCAACATAGACTGTACTATAGCCATGCAGCGACCTAAGCTACGCCCACATATCGACACCATGCGTGAGCGTCTTGCCGAGGTTGTAGGAATCGACGCAGACCGCATATCTGTCAAGGCGACAACCACAGAACGTCTTGGCTTCGAGGGTCGCGAGGAGGGAGTATCTGCAACAGCCGTAACACTACTTATCAAGGCATAATGAGCATCGAGGAGATACGCAACTACTGTATCGGACTACCCTATACGGAGGAGACCATGCCCTTTGACGACACCACGATTGTTTACAAGGTGGGTGGCAAGTGGTTCGCAGTCACCGACCTTAAGAGTAACAACAAGGTTGTTGTCAAGTGCGATCCAGACATCGCTATTGAATTGCGCGACATGCACGAGGAGATAACACCTGCATGGCACTTCAACAAGCGACATTGGAATGCCATATCGCTTAACGGCGACCTTGCAGCTAGCTTCATATATCGACAGATATATAACTCATATATGTTGGTAATCAACAAGAACGTGACACCTTGCGCTCTACGACTTGAGATTACTGCTGCAGTCAAGGAGTATGAGGCCAACAATGCAGATGTTACATTATGCAACAACGATTGCAAAAAAATGTTTGGATAATTAAATAAAAAGTCGTACATTTGCCACGGCTTTTCGGAGGTCAGGCTGCTCGGATGGTGGAATAGGTAGACACGCCGGACTTAAAATCCTGTGGGCAGTAATGCCCGTACCGGTTCGACCCCGGTTCCGAGT
>JAEIGA010010065.1_pt1 | contig 14325 bp, 16 predicted proteins | sample 9270691 | NCBI WGS metagenome assembly JAEIGA01 (sample SAMN17057246, study PRJNA624740) | gut metagenome | biome: biome; isolation source: fecal sample | host: Bos grunniens | place: China: Xizang | collected 2019 | reverse complement strand
TTATTATGGAATCTGAAGTTTTTCCTGTTAATTGCCAAACGATTTTATTCGGAACAGGAGCAGGATCAATATAATATTTTTCAAACTGACCTCCATTCAACAAAGAAGGAGCATTTATCATTTCTGTATAATATTCATCACAACCGCCAAATTTTTCTATCAAAATTCTAAACACAGGATGACTCAAAGTTGCCATAGGAGCACAAATTAATTTCATAAAATGATTATATCAAAATTAAAATCACATGAAAATAAAAACGACTTACTTTATAAAAAAAATAATTACTGAATAAATTTAACTCTATTCAAAATAAACTAAATAATATATAAATCAAAATATGTACGAAATCGAATTAAAAGCTCACATATATAATAGAGAAGAAACTATAAAAATATTAAATACTTTTGCAAATTATGTTGGATTTTTTCAAAAACATGACAGTTATTACAAATTGCAAAAACAAAACTCCAACGATTTTATTTCCGTAAGAATCAGAAAAGAGCTTTCAAAACAAGAACAAAACTTTTCTGAAAAAATATATTTAACCTACAAACAAAAAGAACTAAAAAACACTTCAGACGGAACAAAAATAGAAGTAAACAACGAAAAAGAATGTGAACTTTCAAATTCAGAAACAGTCATTTCTATTCTTTTAGATACAGGTTTTTGTGAATATCTATCAAAATCAAAAACTGTTGAAAAATTTACATATCAAACACCATCTGGCATTGCAACAATTGAAATATGTACAATTCCACCAATCGGCGATTTTATAGAAATAGAAATTTTAAACGACAGCAATAACGAATCAAATGTTGATAACATAAGAAAAGAAATTTTATCAATTCTTGAAAAATGTAACATACCACAATCTCAAATTGAAAATAAATTTTACAGTCAACTTCTAAACGAAGCAAATTCTACTATTATATAATTCAAAAACTTTCTTTAAATTCAGCATAACTTGTGTTAAAATAAAAGTATGTTTGATAGAGTAAAATATAAAGAATTTGCAAAAAAGCAATTAAAAGGTAGATGGCTAATTCCTGTTGTTATGACATTAATCACAGGAATTATTATTTCAGCTCTTACAATTCCAGAAATTCCAAATAATGTGGAAGCATTTCTTGAATCAACAGAAAATTCAACTTCTTATTACAACGATTTTGAATATATTTCAGAAAATTCTCCTAGTTCATTTTTAGCAATAATAAAAACACTAATAACAGCCGTTTTGCTTATAGCTCAAATTTCTGTATATTTATTAATGTCGCGTTCTGCCGAACCTGTAAAATTAGCAAATTTTATAGAAGGATTTGCAAATTGGTTCAGAGGAATTCTTGCACTTTTATGGCAAACATTATGGATTTTTCTTTGGAGTCTTTTATTCATCATTCCAGGAATCGTAAAAGGTTTTGCTTATTCCCAAACATTCTTTCTTGTTGCAGAATTTCCAAAATTATCAATAAGAAAGGCCATGAAAATCAGTATGATTATCACAAATGGTCACAAAGGTGATTTATTTGTAATGTGTTTAAGTTTTATTGGTTGGGAAATTTTAAGTTGTTTTACATTTGGTATTGGAAAATTATGGCTAACACCTTATGAAACTCTTTCATTTACAAATGCATATCGTGGAATGCTAAAAGATGCATTAACATCTGGAAAAATCACATCAGAAGATTTGGTAGGATAATATGAATAAGAAGAAAACAGGAACTATAATTTTTATAGCAATAATCGCAATTACATTACTTTGTACAACTTTCACCCTTGTAAAAATAAATTCACTTAAATCAGAAACTAAAATTACTGAACAAAAAGTTACTTCTCCAAAACAAAAACACACAAAAGATTTTATTGCAGCATTACATATCAAAGGTGTTATTCAAGAAGAAAATCAAACATATAACCAAGAATGGCTGCTAGAAACTATAGCAATGCTTAAAAATAACAAAAAAAACAAAGGACTTGCACTGTTTATTGATTCTCCAGGAGGAAATGTATATCAGGCAGATGAATTATATTTAGCTTTACAAGATTACAAAACCTCAGGAAAACCAATTTATGCATACCAAGGTCCTATAGCAGCATCAGGAGGTTACTATATTTCTTGTGCAGCAAATAAAATTTATGCAAACAGAAACACACTCAATGGTTCAATCGGAGTAATTTTTGGGCAATCAGTAGATATTACAGAATTAATGTCAAAAATCGGAATAAAAAGCACAACAATTTTTGCAGGTAAAAACAAAAATATGTTTAACTTTGACCAACCAGTTACCCCAGAACAAAGAGAAATTATGCAATCAATTGCAAACGAATGCTACGACCAATTCATCGGTATTGTAGCAATCAACAGAAACATTCCTCTTTTTGAAGTAAAAAAACTTGCAGATGGCCGACTTTACACTGCAAAACAGTCCTTAAAACTAAACCTAATCGACGGAATTGGTAGTTGGCAAAACATGATTGATGATATGACTACAAACGAATTTGAAGGAAACAAATACAAAGTTGTTACTTACGAGTATGAAGAATCAGAAACTCTTATCAATTATTTACTAGGAAAAGCAACAGGAGCAAATCCTGAAGCTATTGCATCAACAATAAACAAAATGAATTTAACATATCCTGCTTATTTATACGAATAATTATTCCTTATTTGCAGAAATAGTTTTCTTTATCATGTTATGTGAAAATCCGTATGCCACAAGTGTACGGATTATTTTTTCTTCTGACTTTTTTTGTCGCAAACATTTTTCATAAGCTTTTTGACAAATTTCTTCTTCTGAATTTTCTTCAAAAAAATTATCAAGGGAAGATTTTACTATATCTTTATTAATTCCCCTAGAAGAAAGTTCTGCTGATAATTTTATACGGCCTTCAAAATGTGCAATCTTTCTACAATTCAACCATGCACGGGCAAATCGTTCATCAGATAAATAATTTTTAGCTTCCAAATAATCTAGAGCAATTTCAATATGTTCTTTTGAAAAATTTTTTAAGATTAATTTTCTTGTTAATCCAAAACGACTTTGTTCCGCGCGTGCTAAATATTCCATAGCCTTTGATTCAACAGCCATTACAAGATCAGCATCAACAATATCTTTTTCTGCTTCCTCAAAAAATTCTGCACCAGAAACAATTTCTTGGATTTTTACAATTTTGAGATAACTTTTTCTAATAAAAAAAGCAAGTCCCGTATCTGAAGTAATTTTAATACATTCAGGCGAAACTTGCTCTGTACCACAAACAACCAATTTCTAGCGTTTGCTGAACTGGAATCTTCTACGAGCTCCTCTCTGACCGTATTTTTTACGTTCAACCATACGAGAGTCACGTGTAAGATAACCGTTAGATTTAAGTGATGTACGGCAATCTGGATCTATCTGCAATAATGCACGAGAAATTCCGTGTAAACATGCAGAAGCCTGTCCATTAAGACCACCACCACAAACATTAATAAGAATATCAAACTTTCCATCATTAGAAGTAATAAGGAGAGGCTGATGAACAGTTTTTACTTGTTCTTCAGAAGCAAAATATTCTTTTACATCTTTTCCGTTAACAACAATTTTTCCTGAGCCTTCACGAACGAATACGCGAGCTACAGATGTCTTTCTTCTTCCTGTACCAATAGCTAAATTCTTAACCATTACTTACTCCTATTAAACTTCCAATGCCTTTGGGTTCTGAGCTGCGTGAGGATGTTCTGCACCAGCATAAATTTTTACATTATCCATAATAGCGCGTCCAAGACGACCATTTGGAAGCATACCCTTAATTGCAAGACGAATAGGATCTTCAGGATGTTTTTCGATTAATTTTTCGAATGTGTGGTTTTTAAGTCCGCCAACAAAACCTGAATACTTATAGTAAATCTTCTTCTGTTCTTTACCACCAGTAACAGCAACTTTATCAGCATTGATAATTACAACATAGTCACCCATGTTCTGATTTGTAGCAAATGTTACTTTTGTTTTTCCACGAAGAACTGCAGCAGCTTTTGCAGCAACGCGTCCAAGTGGTTTTCCAGCAGCGTCGATAATAAACCAATCACGCTTCTGTTCATGTTCTTTTACGAAAATCGTTTTCATGTATATACCTTAAAAAAATAAAGTTCCTTGCGTTGTTTATCTTGCATCTGATAAAAACACAAAAACAGCGATGAGCAGTCGCTATTTTATATACGGGGTATAATAATATACCCTTTTTAACAAGATTTAGTCAACAACAAGAAACTTAAAATTATTGCTGAATTTATTTATTTTCAGCTTCTTCTCTTGCACGAGCTTCTAATTCTTCACGGCGAGCTTCTTTTTTATCTTTTATATCTGCAGCACCAATAAATAAACAAATTAATCCTACAAATGCTGCAAGAACAGGAGCTGCTCCTTTTAAGAAACTAATTACTTCTGCTCCCCAGTTTAGTGGAAAATTTGGAAGAACCGCAAATACAGTAAATCCAATAAATACAATCCCAATAATTAATGAAACCATGTTGCCTCCAAAAATATTTATCTACAATATAATACATAAAATCTAACTCTGCAAGTTTTGAAATTAATTTATAAACAAATTCCTTTTTATGCATATTTGATTTTCTATATTCAAATATATATACTAACAAATCATGACTAAAAAACATTTCTTTCAGGCTTTTAAAACTTCGATTCCTGTGCTTTTTGGGTATTTAGCAATTGGAATTGCTTTTGGATTAATGTTAGTAGATAAAAAATATCCAATATGGCTTGCTCCAATCATGAGTACACTTATGTATGCAGGTGCAGGACAATATATTGCAATTGGACTATTTGCTGCAGGAATTCCGCTAAGTGGCATAATTATCACAGAATTATTAGTAAATATTCGACACATAGTATACGGTCTTTCTTTAATAGAAAAATTTAAAAACATAGGAAAATGGAAGCCATATTTAATTTTTGCATTAACAGATGAAACATATTCCTTATTAACAACAACAGATGTTCCTGAAGATGCAAATCCTGGTCAATTTTATGGAACGATTGCATTATTAGATCATCTATACTGGATAATCGGAGGAATAATAGGAGCACTAATAGGAAGTATTGTTCAATCCAAAACAAACTTTTCTATGGGTGGTGTGGATTTTGCATTAACAGCACTATTTGCAGTTTTACTGATTGAACAAATTCAAAAATCAAAAGACTTTGTTCCTCCAATTATTGGTGCATTTTGTACAATATTTGGCATATTCTTATGGAAAAAAAATATTCTTCCAAACAGCAACAATATATTAATGATTTCCCTTGTAATCGGAATCGCAATATTACTCATAATTAAAAGAAATCCAAAAGAATTAAATAAAATTCAGGAGACAAACAATGGAAACTAATCTTTCTATTTCAGCAGCAATAATTGCAACTATCTGTTCTGCATTAGTTATTTTTTCAGAACGAGCATTTCCATTTGTTTTATTTTCAAAAAAAGAACCGCCTGCATTTATTAAATTTGTTGAAAAATACATTCCTCCTATGGTAATGGCGGCTTTATTAGTTTATTGCTTAAAAGATATTTCATTTTCTAGGGAAAAAATTTTGCCTTCAGAATTTATTGCTTTAACAATAACCGTAGTATTACATTTATGGAAACGCAATTCATTAATCAGCATTTTTTCGGGAACTGCTGTTTACATGTTGTTACAAAAAATATTTTAAAAACGATATTTTATTGCAAAAAAAACTATTGACAATTCTATTTAATCACATCATTGTGAGTGATAATATTAGTTTTATTTTTACTGTATGTTTTACAGTTTTATCAAATTAAACAGAGGTTGCTTGAGTGAACGGAAGTCAGGTTACCATTGATCATGTGTCAAAACGCTTCGGAGATTTTGTTGCACTTGACAATATTAATTTTACAATTAAGCCAGGAGAATTTTTTTCTCTGCTAGGGCCTTCTGGATGTGGAAAAACTACTCTACTTCGTATTATTGCAGGATTTGAATTTCCAGATGATGGGGCAATTTTATTTGATGATAAAAATGTTGTTCCTTTAGCTGCAAATAAAAGACCATCAAATACAGTTTTTCAGACATACGCATTATTTCCACACATGACAGTTTATGAAAATATTGCCTTTCCTTTGCGCTTAAAAAAATTAAGTAAAGATGTAATTGATGAAAAAGTAAGACATTATGTTCATTTGGTGCAGCTTGACCAACACATTCACAAAAAGCCAAACCAACTTTCTGGTGGACAAAAACAACGCGTTGCGATTGCTCGTGCCTTAGTTAATGAGCCAAAAGTTCTTTTGTTAGACGAACCACTTTCTGCCCTTGATGCAAAATTAAGAGCAAGTTTATTAATTGACTTAGACAACCTTCACGACAAAATCGGAATCACATTTATATATGTAACTCATGACCAGAGTGAAGCTCTTTCTGTATCTGATAGAATTGCAGTTATGAATCAAGGTCATGTTCTTCAAGTTGGAACTCCTTTTGAAATTTATGAAAGTCCAGCTACTCAATTTGTAGCAGAATTTATTGGAGAAACAAACTTATTTGAAGCAACAGTTGTTGATTGTGTTCCTCATGAAGTTCCTGGAAAAGAACCTGATTATTTGGATACATTATCTGTTCCTTGTTTGGGACAACAAGCTCCTTTAGCATCTGATACAGAAGCAACTGCAAGTCTTGATAGATTTATCCAAGTTACTGATTATGAACAAACTCAAAAGGGACAAAAAGTAGCATTGTCTATTCGTCCAGAAAAAATAAGAATTACACTTGAGCCTCCTGAAACAGGTGGAAGAACAGATGTTAATGTTTTCAGCGGAATCGTTGAAGAACCTATTTATTCTGGATTCCAATCAAAATTCTACGTAAAACTAGACTCTGGTGCTATTATTAAAGTTTACAAACAGCACACAGACTATATGGATCAAGGGCCTGTAATCCGTTGGAAAGACAGAGTTTACGTTTCATGGGCAGCAGACGATGCCTATGTTGTAGAGGAAATTAATAAATGATGGAAAAAGATAAATCTGTTTCTAATAAAAAAGAAAAGAAATTTTCTTTTAATGCTAGTGAACTAAAAAAGAATGTTTTAAATCAAGGTTCAGCATACAGTTGGCCAATGGGTTTATGGTTTATCATATTTTTTATTGTTCCACTTGTAATTATTTTTGTTTACAGCTTTATGAAAAAAGGCTTATACGGTGGTGTTGAAGCTGAATTTTCATTACAAGCATACAAACAAATGTTCAATCCAAAATATGGAATTTTAGTTCTTCGAACATTAAAGATTTCATTAATTTCTACTCTTATTACAATTTTAATTGCACTTCCTTGTGGATATGCAATGGCAAGAAGTAAATATCAAACTTTGTTTTTATTTTTGATTATTATTCCTTTTTGGACAAACTCTTTAATTAGAATTTTTGCATGGATGTCAATTTTAAACAATGACGGAATTATTAATCAGCTTTTGATGAAACTTCACATTACAAAAGATTATGTAAAACTTTTGTACAATCAAAATGCTGTTATATTAGTTTCAGTTTATATGTACATTCCTTATGCAATTCTTCCTATTTTTACTGCCATCGACAGATTTGATTTTTCACTTCTTGAAGCTGCAAGAGATTTAGGCGCTACTAAACCACAAGCTATGATGAAAGTGTTAATTCCAGGCATAAAAAGCGGAATTATTTCTGCGTTAACTTTTACTTTTATTCCAATTTTTGGAGCATATACAGTTCCTTTGCTTGTAGGTGGAAAAGATTCTTACATGTTAGGAAATGTAATTGTTGACCAAGTTCAAAAAACAAGAAACTGGCCATTAGCAGCTGCATTCAGCATGGTAATCACGATTATCAGTATTGTTGGAATTTTATGGATTTCTTTTGCAAACAACAAAGATTCTAAATTAAAAAAATCTGTTGCTAAAGAAGAAGTTTATTTATCTAGTTTAAATACTAAAGGCATAAAAAAATGAAAAATATATTTTTTGCTCTTCACAATTCTATAAACAAAGAAAAACCAACTGCAGAAGCTTCTCGTCATGCAAAAAAAACTTGGAAAAAACGCGGAAAAAGTTTTTCGTTTTCAAATACAGTATTATTTATAACTTTGTTATTTTTATTCGTTCCTTTGTTTTTCATTATAATTTATTCTTTTAATGAAGGAAAAAGTGCAGAATTTACAAAACCATCTTTAATTTGGTACAAAAAACTTATTTTTGATTCTTCCGATTTATGGCAAGCTTTATTAAATAGCGTAATTATTGCGCTAACATCAGGAATTGTATCTACAATTTTAGGAACATTAGCTTCTATTGGTGTAAATTGGTATAAATTCACAGGAAAGAAATTTATTCAATCTATAACTTATCTTCCTATGATTTTACCAGAAGTTATTGTGGGTATTTCTATGCTAATCTTTTTTAGCGGAATAAAAATTCCATTAGGATTATTTACAATATTTGCTGCACATACAACTTTCTGTTTGCCATTTGTATTCCTTATGGTAAATGCACGCCTTGATGAATTTGATTATTCTATTATAGAAGCAGCTCACGATTTGGGTGCAAATGAAATTAGTACAATGGTAAAAGTTATTATTCCTGCAATTATGCCTGGAATTCTTTCTGGTTTTATGATGGCAGTTACAATGTCTCTTGAAGATTTTGTAATTACATTCTTTGTTGCAGGGCCAGGTTCCACAACATTACCTCTTTATGTTTATTCAATGATTAGATTTGGTGTTTCACCTGTTATAAATGCACTTTCCTGTGTAATGATTGTCGGAACTTGTCTTATTGCATTTGCACTTCGTAAGGGATTAAAAACAATTGCTGCATCACACTAATTTTATAATTTTTGGGATGTAGTTTGTTATATGTTTGCGTTGCAAACTTTCATAAATATTCTTTATTAATTTATGGAAAAAAAATGAAAAAAGTAAATTTTTTATTAATCTGTGCTGCACTTTGTAGTACATTGGTTTTATCATCTTGTAGTAAAAGTGATAAAAAAACTTCTAACACATTATATTTATTCAACTGGACTTATTACACTCCTGATTCTGTTTTAAGAAAATTTGAACAAGAGTATAATTGTACTGTAAAAGTTGATACATTCGATTCTAACGAAGTAATGTACGCAAAATTAAAAGCAGGTGCAAAAGGTTACGATATTACATTCCCTTCACAAGATTACACATCAATTATGATTAAACAAGGAATGTTAAAAGAAATTGACAAAACTCAATTTGAAAACGCAAAATACATTAATCCTGTTGTATTAGAAAAAACAACTTTTGACCCAGATATGAAATATAGCGTTCCTTATTACATGGGAGCAGCTGGAATTGCAGTAAACAAAACAAAAGTTTCTAATTATGAAAAATCTTGGAATATTTTTGCTGACAAACAATATGCAGGTCACATGACAATGATGGACGATATGCGAGAAGTTATTGGTGATGCATTAAAATATTTAGGATATTCAGTAAATAGCCTTGATGATTCACAACTTGAAGAAGCTAAAAACTTAATTATTAACGACTGGAAACCAAATCTTGTAAAATTTGACGCAGAAGGATTCGGAAAATCATTCGCAGCAGGAGATTTCTGGATTTGCCAAGGTTACGCAGAAGTTGTTTATGGTGAAGTTCCAGAAGATAAACAAGAAGAAATCATTGACTTCTTTATTCCAAAAGAAGGTGGTCCAATGTATATAGATTCAATGGTAATTCTTAAGGATTCTAAAAACTACGACTTAGCAATGAAATTTATAAACTTTATCCACACACCTGAAATTTATGCAGAATTCCTTGATGCATTTAGATTCCCAGCAACTGTAAATACAGAAGCTGCTAAATACATAACAAAGAAGCCTATGTATTCAGCTGATGAATTAAATAATTGTGAATTAAAATTAGATATTGCTGAAGGTTTGGAAAAATACAACGAAATTTGGCAAGACATAAGATTTTCTGCTGACTAAGATTTGTAAAAAAAATCTTAAATTTTAATAAGCTACTTAAAAATGAACTAAATCATAGTCCATATTTAGGTAGCTTTTTTTTTATAACAAAAAATTTAATTCTGCACTTGTGACTTTTGACAAGAATAAAATTTTTTGTTATAAAATACTTAATTATGCAAAATCTTGATTTTAAGTTGCTAATTAATGCTTTTGATACACCGACACTAATAGCTTCTCAAACTATTTTAAATCAAAACATTTCAAAATATGAAATATTATATGCAAACAATCAATTTTTTGAATATTTCCCTAATGGTTCTAAAAATTTCAAATATCTTTCTGATTTTGAAAATATTAATGGATATACCTGGAAAGAATTATCACAAAGAGCATTTGTATCAAAAAATAAAGTTGAAGAAATTTTCTACTCAAAAGAAAAAGAATGTTTAACAACTATTTCATTTTCATATTTAGATGATAAATCCATTATTATAACTTTAAAACCTCATTCTGATTCTGATAAAAAAAATGATTACACTGATGAATTAACAAAATTACCAAACAGAAAAAGTTTTTCATCAGATTTAAATAAAATTATCGATTACTCTACAGAAAATAATAAAAAATTTGCATTACTTTTAATTGATATTGATGACATAAAAAGTATAAACAGTTCCCAAGGCTTTGAAGCTGGAGATTTATTATTAGTTAGAGTTGCAACAATTCTTAAACGTTTTGAAAAAAATAATATTTACACATATCGTTTTGGTGCTGATGAATTTTTAATTGTTATAAAAGATTTTGATATTATAGATTCTTTAGCAACTATAACTGATACTATTTTTGAAGTTCTTAATTATGAAGGAATAAATATTTCTGGAGGAATTTCTATATTCCCAGACCATTCAAAAACAAAAGACGATTTATTAAAATTTGCTAACATTGCTAAAAACAATGCAAAAAAAGACGAATCAAATCAATTTAAAGTTTTTAATCCTGATATGCAAAAAGCATTTATAAGAAAAATGCTTTTACAAAACAAAATGACAACTGCCGTTCTGGAAAGTGCTTTCACATTATATTACCAACCTCAATTCAATGTAAAAACATCAGGCTTAAGAGGTTTTGAAGCTTTAATCAGATGGCGCGATAAAGAATTAGGAGATATTTCACCTGCACTTTTTATTCCTTTGGCAGAAGAAACAGGATTAATAATTCCTATTGGAACATGGGTTTTGAATACTGCTTTTTCAACATTAAAAAAATGGCAAATTAAATACAATTTTAAAGGAATTATGTCTGTAAATATATCTCCAAAACAATTAAAACAGCATAACTTCATAGATGAATTACAAAATTTGCTAGTCCGTTACAATTTATCTCCTTCTTCAATTGAATTAGAAATCACAGAAGGAATTATGATTGAAAATATGGATGATACAATTTCTAAATTAAAGCAAATAAAAGATATGGGCATTCGTGTTTCTTTAGATGACTTTGGAACTGGTTATTCATCATTAAGTTATTTGCAAATGCTTCCATTAGATACACTAAAAATTGATAAATCTTTTATAAGAAACATAACTGCAAAAGACGGAATACAAGCGAATATTACAAATTCAATTATCAATATGGTTTCCAAAATGGGCTTAGACACAATCGCAGAAGGCGTTGAAAAAAATGACCAATTAGAAATTCTTAAAAAATTCGATTGCAATATCATCCAAGGTTATTTGCGTGGAAAGCCTATGCCAGAATTTAATTGCAATGCATATCTGGCAGGAGATAATTCAGCTTTATTAACAAGTTCCTGATGATTCATCAAATCTATATTCAACATATCTAACTCGCCCTTGTTGAATTGCATCTTTTATTTCTTTTTCGCGTGGACTTAAAACTGAATTTCCTGTTTTTACTTCTATAAAAACAACTTCCTTTATTTCCTTATTTTCGGAAGCACCAGGAAAAGCTACAAAATCTATTGGTTTTCCAACAAAACGAACATCTGCTGGATTACAAGGAAAATTAGGCAAAAAAGGCGCTATTTGTTCCACCATTTGACCATTAATAACAGCTTTAGAACGTTTTATAGCATCAATTCTTCCGTCTTTTAATAAATTTTTAAATTTATGTTCTGCTTCAAGTTGCCCACTCAACTTCCCTATTAAGAAAAAAATAAAAACTACAATTAAAAATCCAATAAAAAAAATTACAAACTGTGTTGTAACCGAAAGTGAAAAAAAAGCGTTTTTAAGATGTAAAATAATATCATTCATATTGTCAAAATACCATTTGCAACCGATAATAACAAGTATGAAAAAATTTAGTTTTTTATTTCTTTTAATTACATTAATTCAGAATTTATTTTCTCTAGATACATCAAACGAAAAACTGTTTGAATTCAAACACCAATCTGGTGACAAATGTAGAATCATATCAACTGTAAATGAAAAAGTATATTTAAATAATAAATACATGCACACAGCAGAAATTCTAAACCGAATTTCTACAAATGTAAAAAGCGTTGATTCCCAAGGAACTGGCACTATTGAAGCAACTTTTATGACAACAGAAAATAGTACAAATTCCATAACAGGAAACACTTTTTCTTGGGGACAAGAATACAAAAGCATTTTTAATCGCACAACCACAGGAACTTACGAAATCGAAGATATTTATTTTATGCCCGTAGTTAGAAATGTTCCTACTTTTCCTAATTATAAAATAAAACCAGGTGATAAATGGCTTTCAGAAGGTCACGAAGCACATGATTTAAGAAGAACTTTTGAAATTCCAACACCATTTAAAGTTCCTTTTACGGCAATATATGAATACAAGGGTGATAAATATGATGAAAATGCAAAAAAAACTTTAAGCGTTTTTGAAGTTACTTATAATTTGTATTTTGAAAGCCCAGTAAATTCTATTCCTATTGAAAAACGACTAAATGCCCCTGCAATCACAACAGGAAATTCTAAACAAATCATCTGGTGGGATTATGAAAAAGGAATTATCCACCATTACACAGAAGAATTTAGAATCGTAATTGAAACTTTTTACGGTGACACTTTAAAATTCCAAGGAACATCCCACGCAAAAGTAACAGAATTTGAACACACAAACACAGAAGAAAATATTCAAAAAATTTCAGATTCTATTTCACAAATGGGAATTGAAAATGTTGAAATTACAAAAGGTGAAAAAGGTTTAACAATTAGTATTGAAAATATTCAATTTATGCCAGATTCATCAGAATTAATGCCTTCCGAAAAAGAAAAATTAACAAAGATTTCTGAAATATTAAAAAACTTTCCTAACGATTTACTAATTACAGGTCATTGTGCTTTACGAGGAACAAAAGAAAACCAGCAAAGAATTTCTGAAGAAAGAGCTGTTTCTGTGGCAAAATATTTGCAAGAACTAAAAATCAGAGATTCAAATTGTATTTTTACACAAGGCAAAGGAGCAACCGTTCCTGTTGATTCTAATTCCACAGAAAAAGGAAGAGCTAGAAACAGACGCGTAGAAATTACTCTTATGGATGAATAATTTTTAATTTTTTTTCTGATTTTTTTGCCGAAAAACAATAATTTCTGCAATATATAAAGTATGAACAACCTTATTATTGCAGATGATTTTAATTATGATGATCCAGTTGAAGAACTTACATTCAAAACTTTTGGAATAAGAAATTTATTTCCAATTCAGCGGTATGTTATTGCAAATATTCTTGATGCATTTCCCAATGAAGAAGAAATAACAAATGAAAATATTGAAACAATAAAAAAACAAATTGTATTACTTCCCACTGGAGCAGGAAAATCTATATGCTTTCAGGTGCCTGCGTTAATGCTTCCTCATCCCACACTGATAATTTATCCACTTTTAGCGCTTATGACTGACCAGCAACGCCGAATGGAAGAAAACAATATAAAATGTGTAATATTCCGTGGTGGGCAAACTCAATCTGAACGCAATGAAATTATTCAAAAAATAAAAGCTGGTGCAAAAGTAATTATTGCAAATCCTGAAGTGTTAGAAAATCAAGAACTGCTAAACGAATTAAAGCAATTCAACATAAGTCATCTTGCAATTGACGAAGCACATTGTGTTTCCGAATGGGGAGATACATTTAGGCCTTCCTATTTAAAATTAGGAAATGTTATAAAAATATTAAATCCAACAGTTGTCACCGCATTTACAGCAACTGCTTCCCCAGAAGTATTAAAAAGAATCACAGAAGTTTTATTTAATGGGCAAGCAAATGTAATTCAAAGTGACAGCGATAGGCCTAATATTCATTATTATGTAAAACGCACAGCAGCAAAAACTCAAAGTTTAAT
>JAEIGA010010064.1_pt1 | contig 14325 bp, 15 predicted proteins | sample 9270691 | NCBI WGS metagenome assembly JAEIGA01 (sample SAMN17057246, study PRJNA624740) | gut metagenome | biome: biome; isolation source: fecal sample | host: Bos grunniens | place: China: Xizang | collected 2019 | reverse complement strand
AATGTGAATTTTGAAATAAAGGATTAAAAAAATAACTATTGATACAGTAATATGTATTAATAGTTATTTTTTATTTATATAAAAATTTCATTAAGAGATTCTATTAAAAGTCTATTTTCATTAGGTTTTAAAATACAAATTCTAAAGAAATATTCATCAAGTCCATCAAAAGATGAACAATCTCTAATTATTATTTTCTTTTCAAGCAGCCTTTCTCTTAACATAGATGAAGTTATTTTCTTGGATTTTATTTGGCATAAAATAAAATTACCTTGACTGTTATATACTTTTAAATCATTTATTTTATTTAACTCTAAATTTAAATAATCTCTTTCTTTTAAAATAATTTCTTTACTTTGGTTTATAAAATTTTTATCAGTAAACATAATTTGCCCCATATTTGATGCAATTATATTTACATTCCATAAGTCTAACTGAGAAGAAATTTGATTTTTTATATATTCATTACCAATAAGCCCATATCCAAGTCTTATTCCTGGAGTTGAGAAAAACTTAGATGTTCCCCTTATTACAAATAAATTATTATAATTATCAACTAAAGAAGTAGAAGAATAAACATCAGTATCTGTAAATTCAATATAAGTTTCATCAACCATAACAAAAGCTGAAGTAGATTTTAATAATTTTTCTATTTCTTTAGATGAAAAAGTAAATCCAGTAGGGTTGTTAGGATTACAAATTACTATTAAATCAAAATCTTTTTCTTTTAAAGTATCTATTAAATCTAGAGTGCATATATTAAAATCATTTTCATATCTTGCATAGTATTTAGTTATACTGCAATTTATTTTAGATAATTCACTTTCATATTCTGAATAAGCAGGTGAAAGTAATAAAGCATTTTTAGGTTGTAGAGCTTTTATAAATGAAGAAATAAGCTCTGTTGCTCCGCTACCTAAAATAATATTATTTTCAAAACAATTACAATAACTAGATATAGATTTTTTTAAATCTGAATAATTTGGGTCTGGATACATAGATACCATATCTATATTGTTTATAATGTAATCTTTAGCGAGTTTTGAAGTACCAAAAGGATTTATATTAGAGCTAAAATCCATAAGTTCTTCCTTTGAAAAACCATACTTACTGGATAAGCTATATAAGTTGGCTCCATGATTTACACTCATTTGAGTACCTCCTAAGTATGTAATTTATTTAAATTTTATAATCTTATTATATGTATACATATATTATATTACAATTAGAAAAAATAATCTAAGTATTATAAAATATAAAAATACGAATCATACAATAAATATAGTAAAAATTATTCAAAAAAATATAATTATATGGTATAATAATCAAGAAAGTAAAGCTAAAAGTACGGGAGGATAAGAATGTTTAAAGTTACTGGAGTAATGATATCTGAAGAAGAAATAAAATCTAAAGTATATGAAATAGCTAAGAGAATTGAAGAAGACTATAAAAATGAAGAAGATTTATTAGTTGTAGGAATTCTTAAGGGAGCTAATATATTTGTTGCAGACTTAATAAGAAATATAAACTTAGATGTAAATATGGACTTTATGAGTGTATCAAGCTATGGAAATGGAACTGAATCATCTGGAACGGTAAAAATAATAAAAGATTTAGATGTAGATATAGAAAATAAAAATGTATTAATAGTTGAAGATATAATCGATTCGGGATTAACTTTAAGCAACTTAGTAGCTGCGTTAAAAACTAGAAATCCAAAATCTTTAAAACTTTGTACATTATTAGATAAACCACAAAGAAGAACAGCTGATATACCTGTTGACTATGTTGGATTTGTTATAGAAGATAAATTTATAGTAGGTTACGGAATTGATTATGCTGAAAAATACAGAAACTTACCATATATAGGTGTTGTAGAAGACGTACAAGAATAAATATAAAAGCTAACTTAAGAATAAACTTAAGTTAGCTTTTTGCATTATTAAGGAAATTCGTATATAATTTTATTAACATATGGGAATCATAACTTTAATTGACTGAAAATAAAGAAACCATATTTATAATTAATATAACATTAGGAGGTTTATATAATATGGGTCTTCAATTAGAAATATTGATGTTTTTTCAAAGCATAAGATCACAACTACTTAATGCTATATTCTTATTATTTACAGTAAGTACAGAACTACCAGTAATAATAGTAATATCGGCAGCTATGTATTGGTGCTTTAATAAAAGGATTGGTCAAAGACTGTTGTTTTCACTTATAGGTAACTTTGTTACTAATATAGGAATAAAAGATTTTGTAAAAGCAGCAAGGCCTATAGGTATTCCAGGGCTTGAATCTTTAAGGGTTTCAACTGCAACAGGCTATTCTTTCCCAAGTGGTCATACCCAAAGTGCAACTTCATTTTGGTCAACATTAATCTTATTAATTAAGCGTCCTTGGATATATATAGTGGGTATTATAATGATTATAGGAGTAGGTATATCAAGATTATACTTAGGAGTGCATTGGCCAGTAGATGTTATTTTTGGATGGATATTTGGTATTTTATTAAGTATAGTTTTCGTTAAAATATTTGATTATGTTGATGAAAATAAAAAGTACTGGATATTAATTATTCTTTTAATTGTATATGCAATAATTGGTTACTTCTTAGGAAGTGATTCTTATATAGGATATCTTGGAATAATGACAGGATTTATTATAGGGTATATAGTAGAAGATGTATTTATAAAATTTAGAACAGAACAAAATAATAAAAATAGTATTAACTTTAGTAAATATACAAAAAAAGAAAGTAATTATATATTAACTAAAATAAAAAGACTTATATTAGGAGCAATTACATTAGTATTAGCTTATGTCGTATTAAAAGTAATAGTAAATATGATTCCAAACTACTTTACTATTACTAATATGAATAACTTTAATAGATTAGAAAGTTACTTTAGATATGCAATTCTTATATTTGTTGGAGTTGCAGGAGTACCAGCTTTATTTAAGGTTTTTAAACTAGAAATTTAGATTTTGTTTTGACAGATATAGAAGGTGATTATTTGAAAAAAGTAGTAGTAATAGGAGCTGGAGCTGCAGGAATGATGGCAGCTGCAACGGCAGCAGAGAGAGGACTTGACGTAGTTCTACTAGAAAAACAACATAGGGTCGGAAGAAAGATTTTAATAACTGGAAAAGGTAGATGTAATATAACTAATGCTTGTGATATAGAAGAAATGATAGAAAATGTTCCAACCAATGGAAAGTTTTTATACAGTGCATTCTATACTTTTACAAATGATTGTGTTATAGATATGTTTAATAGATTAGGCGTAAGTACAAGAGTTGAAAGAGGAAAAAGAGTATTCCCAGAAAGTGATAAAGCACGTGATGTAGTAGATGCATTAGAAAAACAATTAAAAGATAAAAAGGTAAAGTTAGAATTAAATGCACAAGTAGCTAAAATAGTAACTAAAGACAATAAAATAGATAAAGTTATATTATCAAATAAAAAAGAAATAAAATGTGATTCGGTAATAGTAGCTACAGGTGGCCTTAGTTATCCATTAACAGGATCAACAGGAGATGGATATAAATTTGCAAAGTCAGTAGGTCATACTGTAGTAGAGACAAAACCTTCACTAATAGGAATTGAAGTTAGAGAAGATTTTGTAAAAGACTTAGAAAAGTTAGCATTAAGAAATGTGGCAATTACAGTTTTAAATAGTAAAAATAAAAAAATATATGATGACTTTGGTGAAATGGAATTTACAAAATACGGGTTAGATGGACCTATTATAAAGTCAGCAAGTTGTAGAATGAAAAACACTACAAAGGAAAATTATAAAATAGTAGTAGACTTAAAGCCTGCACTTGATGAAGAAAAGCTTGATAAAAGGGTTCAAAAGGATTTCCAAAAGTACACTAATAAGAGATTTGAAAATTCTTTAAATGATTTACTACCTAAAAAGCTTATACCAGTAATACTTGAGCAAAGTGAAATACCACTTGATACAGTAGTTCATCAAATCTCAAGAGAACAAAGAAAGAAATTAGTTCACTTACTTAAAAACTTTACATTTACAGTAAAAAGGTATAGACCAATTGAAGAAGCTATAATAACTTCAGGTGGAATAAAGGTAAGTGAAATAAATTCAAGTACAATGGAATCAAAGTTAGTAGAAGGGTTATTTTTTGCAGGAGAAGTTATAGATGTTGATGCATATACAGGTGGATTTAATTTACAAATAGCATTTTCAACAGGATATCTAGCTGGAATTAACTGCTAGGTAAAACTAAAATTACCAGTATCAAAAACATACAACTCCATATAATACTACCAAGCAACACAAATAAACAGAAAGAAGGTAGTCAACATGTCAAACAACAACAATAATAACAAAACTGTAGTACCAGGAGCTAAAGCAGCTCTAAATCAAATGAAATTAGAAATAGCTAATGAATTAGGTATGGCTAATTATCAACAAATTGATAAAGGAAACCTTACAGCTAGAGAAAATGGTTATGTAGGTGGATATATGACTAAAAAATTAGTTGAAATGGCAGAACAACAAATGTCAGGAAAACAACAATAATATAAGATAATATTAAACACTAATATTATAAAAAGTGAGCCCTATACAATTTTGCTATAGGGCTTTTATTTTATAAATATCATATATTAGGGTTAAAAATTTTATCTCTGGACAAAATAATAAAAAACATATAAAAGTGAGGAGATAAAATTTTATGGCAAATATAAACTTTGAACAAATAAAAAATGATTTTATAAATGCGGATTTAGATGGGAAAATACGTATTTACACAACAACAGAAGGATTAACTGTTGAACAATTTAAAGAATTATTAAGATATTACCCAATACAATATTTATCAAAACTTGAAAAGGCTTTAGGTTAATACATAGAAAATAAAAAGGGAGCTTATCTATATAAAATAGAGCTCCTTTTTTATTTTAATGAGTTTTTTCAAAGTTAACATAATTGTAAATACGTTCATTTCCAAGATCTATACAACCAGTTTCAATATATTTTATTATACTATCTATATCATTAGAGTTTAAATAATCAATTGGGATTGTTAAACTACACTCACCATTATTTAAAAAACTTTTAAGTTTTAGTTTTTGATGTATGTTTGGTTTAGCACTTGATATGGTATGATATTTTGCTTTTTTCTTATTAGATAAATTATTATTTTGTACTTTTATAAGTATGTCTATATATTCTATGTATGAGTTTTTAAAATCTTCTTCATTAGCAAGATTTTTATCTATTATATTGTTTATAGAGTTGTTTGAAATAATATTTTCTGCAAATTTATCTGCGGTTAGTTTTCCAGTTATAATTCCTTTTTGATATTTTTTTAAAATCTTTCTTGTATAACCATAAATTTTGAAACGAGTTTCTAGGTCTAAATCTTCAATTATCATTCTAAGAGTACTCCTTATCTTTAATAGTCAATAAAATTATTCAGTTTTATTGTTGACAAGTATAAAAAAAATTATAATTGCAAAATATATAAATATAAATAATAGGAGGAAAAATTTATGATAAATGGAATTATTAAGTTATTTTATTCAGAAATAGTAAAGTCTAATATGAAAAAACTTCCAGAAGCTAAATATGAAATAAGAGAAGAGTTTCAAGGAATTAAAAATATAACAACAAAGTTAGATAATATATTTTTGAATACTTTAAAGTTTATAGTTGGTATACTTATCTTACTAATTGGTTTTAATATAAAATTTATAATAGGCTTAGAAGTTCTTTTAGTTGAAATATTATATGTATTTTATAAAAAAAATTTGGCTCATAAAGTTAAGGACAACATAGATACTATAAAAAGTAATATGCAATCAACAGGAAACTTGCTTGATCAAACTGAGAAAAACTGTATAAATTTAATGATTAGTTTAATTTTGATGAATATATTAATAGGAGATAGTGTATATATACTAATAAGCTTTATAGGGGTTTTTCTATTTACTATAAAACACATATGTAGTAATATTAAATAAAATAGATAGTATTACGGGGAGGACAATAAGGATGAATAAAGACATTTATAAGATGAAAAACTTAGTCGAGATATCATCAATAGTAGCCGAATCTTCAGATTTTTTTATGATAAAAGATAAAATAATAGAAAAGATGCTAGAGGTAGTTCATCCAACTAAGGCGTGCGTTAATTTATTTTATAAAAATAATTATAAGCATGCCTATTTAGTTTGTTCACAAACGTTAAAAGCAATACCTTATATGTTTCCAATTGGAGGAAGTATAGGTGTAAAAATAGATTTTTCTACTTATCCTAAATACATCCATGAAGCAGTTAATGAAAAAAAAGTAGTTTACATAGAAAATGTATTTGAAGATGAAAGAGCTATAAATGAAAGAGAAATGGCAAAATCTGAAGGATATGTAGGACGAATTGTATTTCCGCTTGTTGTTAACAATGTAGTAGTTGGATTTATGACATGTTTTCTAACTAAAGATGATTCTATTTCTGATTATGACATAGACTTTATATCATCAGTTGCATCACTTTTAGCATTATCTATAGAGATAACAACTAAAAATAAAAATATGCAAAGAATAATTGATAAACTAAGAAGTGCTATAAGTTCTATAGATAAAGCTACTAAAGAACTTTATCATAATAAGGATATAAAAGCATTCTTAGATCATTTAAGTGAGCAAGCTTGTGATATAACTAATAGTAGTGAAGCGCTAATAGTTATTGATGAGTATAATAACAAGTATACAGTACCTAGTTCTTATAATATAGAAAAAATAAAAGAGGATAAAATACAATTAGATTATTCAATAAGAACAATACTTGATAAAGAAGAAATAGGTGGATACTGCAATAATGCAAATTCATGCATTGTAGATACAAATATTGATACATATATATATTATAAATTATCTTATGAAGATAAGATTAAAGGATGTATAATTTGTACAAATGGAGATAGCTATACAAATGATGATTTAAATATACTTAGTATACTTTCAAATCATGTTGTTGTTGGTATTCAGCTTTATCAATACAACCAAGAAGATGTTAAACATAAGTTATTAGCAAATGAGCTTAATATTTTAAATAAACAGCAAAAACTTATAATGGATAAAAGTAAGATGGAGTGTAATAATGAAAAAGAGTTATACTACTATCATAGGCCAGCTAGAGTTGTAGGCGGAGATTTTTACTATGCTAATAGGGTTGATAAAGATAATATTGTTTATATATTAGCTGATGTTATGGGTCATGGTATGGTTTCAAACTATGTTGTAGCAATGATAAAAGGTGCTTTTAAAGTGCTTTGCCATCAGTATAAAAATCCAAGTGAAATAATGACTAATTTAAATAAGTTGTTATTTGATGAGTTTGATAAAATGGGCGTTTTTACAACTTGTTTAGTAAGTGTGTTTAATACAAAGAAAAATACATTAACAGTATCAAATGCAGGTCATTATTGTCCTATTTTTATAAAAAAAGATGGAACATCAATTTATAATTTAAATTGTAAAAAAGGAATACCAATAGGTATACTTGATGATACTGAATACGAAGAAAATACAATTAATATAGATGAGCTATCGATGGTTTGTATGTATACTGATGGAATTCTTGAAATAAAAAATAAAGAAAAAGAAGAATATGGAACTGAAAGACTTAAAAACTTTTTAAAATTAAATTATAAATATGATCAAGAAACTATAGTTGAAAACTTAAAACAAGATTTAAGAGAGTTTTCATCTATAGATAGTTATGATGATGATATAATGCTTGTAATGTTAAAAGACATATAAATTTAATAAAAAATAATTTTATAATAAATTTAAAAAGGGCTATCCAGAAATAATATTATTTTTAGATAAGCCCTTTTAATACATTTATATATTTAAAGAAAGGATACGATATGCTTAGATATTTAACTAGTGGAGAATCTCATGGACAAAGTTTAATATCAATATTAGATGGAGTTCCATCAAATATAGAACTTAATATAGATGAAATTAATGAAGAATTAAAAAAACGTCAAGGTGGATATGGTCGTGGCGGTAGAATGAAAATTGAACAAGATAAAATTAATATATTAGGTGGAGTAAGAGGAAAACTAACTCTTGGAGGGCCTATATCAATAGAAATTAAGAACAAAGATTATCAAAATTGGATAAATTACATGAGTCCAATGGATGAAGTTGATTTAGAAAGCAAAAGAGTAAATAATGTAAGACCTGGACATGCAGACTTAGTTGGATGTTTAAAATATGATTTTAATGATGCAAGGAATGTACTAGAAAGATCTAGTGCAAGGGAAACTGCAAGTAGGGTTGCAATAGGTGCTATTTGCAAACAAATATTAAAAAACTTTGATATTGATTTTACATCTTATGTTGTTCAAATTGGTAGTATAAAAGATAATAATTTATATGATTTTGATTATATAAAGGCAAATGTTGATAAGAGTCAAGTTAGATGCGTTAATGACTTAATTGAAAAACAAATAATAGAAGAAATAGATAAAGTAAAGCAAAATGGCGATACAATAGGTGGAATAGTTGAAATAAGAGTTAAAAATGTTATACCAGGGCTTGGTTCATATACTCACTTTGATAAAAAAATTGATGGATGTCTTGCAATGCATTTAATGGGAACTCAAGCAATTAAAGGTGTAGAAATAGGAATGGGATTTGATGTTGCAAATAACTATGGCTCAAATGTTATGGATGAAATAACTTATGATAAAAATAATGGAATAAGAAGAAATACTAATAGATTAGGTGGAATAGAAGGTGGTATGACAACTGGTGAAGAGATCATTATAAGATGTGCTATGAAACCTATTCCAACATTATACAAACCTCTTAACTCAATTAATATGAATACATTAGAAGAGTACAAGGCTAGTATTGAAAGATCTGATAACTGTGCAGTTCCAGCTTGTAGTGTAGTTTGTGAAAATGTAGTTGCCTTTGTTATATGCAAGTACTTTTTAGAAAAAATAGGTGGAGATAACCTAGAGGACTTAAAATCAAACTACAATTCATACTTAAAAAGGTTAGGTGAAAGAGGATGGAAAAGATAAGTAACAATATTTGTACTATATATATTGATGATAGTTATAAAAATTTTAAAGAAACATTAAACTTAAAAGATGATTATGACTGTGTTTTAGTACTTACCGATACTAATGTTTATAACACACAAGGTCATAAATTTATAAAAAGCCTTGATTCAAAAATTGTGTATGAGTATATAGTTAATCCAGGAGAAGGTGCAAAATCAATAGATATTTATGAAAAAATAATAGAATACTGTGTAAAAATAAATTTATCAAGAAAATCTTTATTAATATCCTTAGGGGGCGGAGTTATAGGAGATTTAGGTGGATTTATAGCATCAACTTATATGAGAGGCATAGACTTTGTTCAAGTTCCAACAACATTACTTGCACAAGTTGACTCATCTATTGGCGGAAAAACTGGAATAAATATAGGTAATTTTAAAAATATAATAGGGACATTTTATCAACCTAAATTAACTTATATAAATTCACAAGCTTTAGAAACTTTATCGGATGAAGAGTTTAAAAGTGGAATGAGTGAGGTTATAAAATATAGTTTAATTTATGATTATGATTTTTTAGATTACTTAATAGAAAATAGCAAAGCTATACTTAATAAAGATAAAGAAAAGATTTATTATGTAGTAAAAAAATGTGCAAATATCAAAGCTGAGGTAGTAGGTAAAGATGAAAAAGAAGGTGGTCTTAGAAAGATATTAAACTTTGGTCACACCTTTGGACATGGAGTAGAAAAGCTTTGTCATATAAGCCATGGATTTGCAGTTAGTATTGGGATGAATATGGCATTTAAACTTTCTTTAAAAGAAAATTTAATAAATAAAGAATACTATGAAAAATTTTTAAAGGTTTGCACATCTTATGATTTACCATTAGAGTTTGAAGAAATAGAAGCAAATAGAGTTTTATACATGATGAAAAGTGATAAGAAAAATAGTTTTTCAAAAATAAATTTAGTTTTACCAGTTGGATTAGGTAAAGTTGATATAATAGATACGATAGAAGAAGAAAAGATACTAGATGTTATAAAGGAGTGTAGAAATGCTTAGAGGAAGTTTTGAGCTTATTGGCGATAAATCAATATCACATAGAGCCATTATGTTTTCATCAATATCAAAAGGAAATAATAAAATAAGCAACTTTTTAATGGGGCACGATTGTCTAAGTACTATTTCTTGCTTTAGAAAAATGGGAGTAGATATTGAAATAGTAGGAAAAGATGTTTTTGTAAAAGGTAATGGACTTAGAAGTTTAAAAAAGCCCAATGATATATTAGATGTTGGAAACTCAGGAACTACAATAAGGCTTATTATGGGAATTCTTGCAGGTAATAACTTTGAATCTATATTAGTAGGAGATGAATCAATAGGAAAAAGACCTATGAAAAGAGTTACAGACCCACTTAAATCAATGGGATGTATAATCGATGGAAAAGATGATGGAAACTATACTCCAATAAAAATAAATGGAGGTAATTTAAAAAGTATAGATTATAATATGCCAGTTGCATCAGCACAAGTAAAATCATCTTTAATACTTGCAAGTCTTTATGCAGATGGACAAAGTATAATAAATGAAAAAGTAAAATCTAGAAATCACACAGAAATAATGCTTAAATCATTTGGTGCAGATATTGAAGTTGATAATCTAAGTATAAAAGTAAATCCAACTAATGAATTATATAATCATGATATTTATGTACCGGGAGATATTTCTTCAGCAGCATTTATAATAGTTGGAGCTTTAATTAGTGAAGGTTCTGAAGTTCTTATAAAAAATGTTGGATTAAACTCAACAAGAACAGGAATACTAGATGTAGTAAAAAGTATGAATGGAAACCTTGAAATACTAGATAAAAGATTTGTTGGTGGAGAAGTAGTAGGAGATATATTAGTAAAATATAGTCCGAATTTAAATTCAACAACAATAGATAAAGAAATTATACCAAGGTTAATTGATGAAATACCGGTAATTGCAGTTTTAGCAACTCAATGTGAGGGAACTACTATAATAAAAGATGCACATGAATTAAAAGTAAAGGAAAGTAATAGGATAAAAGCTGTAGTTGATAACCTAAAGAAAATGGGTGCAGATATAGAGGAATTAGAAGATGGCATGGTCATAAATGGAAAAAGTAAATTAAAAGGTGCTCATATTGAAACATTTAAAGACCATAGAATAGCAATGTCATTTTCTATAGCTAACCTAATAAGTGAAGGAGAAGTAACTTTAGACAATAGTTTATGTGTAGATATTTCTTTTCCAGGATATTTTAATTTATTGAAAGATTTGACAAAATAATTCAGATACAATTTGATTTTGAGATTGTTTTTATGTATAATAAATATGAATAATTTATAAATTTAAAAAAGTGTAGGAGGGTACATTCAATGAAATTACCAATAGCTTTATCAAATAGACATATACATTTAAGCCAAGCTGACATAGATGTTTTATTTGGACAAGGACATGAGTTAACTAACTTCAAGCCATTATCTCAACCAGGACAATATGCTTGTGAAGAAAAAGTTGACTTAGTAGGACCAAAAGGAACTATAAAAGGAGTTAGAGTTTTAGGACCAGCTAGACCAGCTACTCAAGTTGAAATATCTTTAACTGATGGATTTGCTTTAGGTGTAAAAGCTCCAATAAAAGAATCAGGAGATATAGTAGGAACTCCAGGATTAAAATTAGTAGGACCTAAAGGTGAAGTTGAAATATCTGAAGGAACTATAGTTGCAGCTAGACACATACACATGAATTTAGAAGATGCTGAAAGATTCGGTGTTAAAGATAAGGACATAGTAAGCGTTAGAACTTTCGGACCAAGAGGATTAGTATTCGAAAACGTATTAGTTAGAGCAAGTGAAAAGTTTGCTTTAGAAATGCACGTTGATATGGAAGAAGGAAACGCTGCTGGTGTAAGAAACGGAGATTTAGTAGAATTAATAAAATAATTTTATAAATTCTTATATATAAATAAAAAGTGCTTCTAATGATATTATCATTATGGAGCACTTTTTTATTATTTGTCATTATTATGTAAGTAATCTATTCCATATGAATACATTTCTTCTAATAAAGGAATCATTTTTTTACCCATTTCACTTAAGTTATATTCTACTTTAGGTGGAACTACAGGGTATACGGTTCTTGTTATTAGGTTATCACTTTCTAAACTTCTCAATTGATTAGTAAGCATTTTTTGAGTTACGTGAGGTAATTTTTTTTGCAACTCATTAAATCTAAGACAACCATCACTTAAATACCAAAGTATTAATAACTTCCATTTTCCTGAAACTAACTTATGAAATAAATACATTGGACAAGTATCATATTGTACACAACTTTTATTTTTATGACACCTATTGTGGAATGGAGTATTTATATCCATTATGTCACATCCTTTGAGTCTAATTTATATTTCCTATTATATCATAAAAAGAGTATCTAAAAATATATATAGTATCTTTTTGGATACTATATGCAAAAAAAGTGCCTACTTCAAAAAAAATCATTAAACATATATTATAAGTTGGTAGAAATGATTTAAGAAAATCAAATAATAATTAAATTGCTTTATGGACAAAATAATTCTGATATTAGGTCAAAACTTAGTTTAAATAGTATCCATTATGTGGTAACATTAGTATGACTAAATGAATTACTTTAAAAGGAGACTTAAAATGAATAATAATAAAATAGCAAACATGATAGATCATACAGTATTAAAGGCAACAGCAACTAAAGAAGATGTTGTTAATGTATGTAATGAAGCAAAAGAAAATAACTTTTTCTCAGTATGTATAAACCCAACTCATATAGAATTAGTTAAAAAAGAATTAGAAGGAAGTAATGTAAAAGTATGTACAGTTATAGGATTCCCTCTAGGAGCTAATACACCAGAAGTTAAAGCTTTTGAAACTAAAGATGCTATAGCTAAAGGTGCAGATGAAGTAGATATGGTTATAAACATAGGTGCTTTAAAGGATAAAAACTATGACTTAGTTGAAAGAGATATAAAAGCAGTTGTTGATGCTGCAGATAAAAAAGCATTAGTTAAAGTTATAATAGAAACTTGCTACTTAACAGATGATGAAAAGAAAATTGCTTGTGAATTAGCAGTTAAGGCTGGAACTGATTATGTAAAAACTTCTACAGGATTTGGTACAGGTGGTTCAACTCCAGAAGATATCAAATTAATGAGAGATACAGTAGGAGCAGAAATAGGGGTTAAGGCTTCAGGTGGTGTTAGATGTCTTAAAGATGCTGATGCTGTTATAAATGCTGGAGCAAGTAGAATAGGTGCAAGTGCGTCAGTTGCAATAGTAAATGGTGAAATATCTAAAGATAATTACTAAGATTAATTAAATTTATTTTGTTATTAAAAAACAATAATATAAATATAATTTTAAAAAAGTTTAAAATTATATAGATTGGGTAAATTTTATAAAAAGGTTAGAAATCTAACAAAAAATGGAATTTTATATAATTATGTTGAAATTTTTTGACGACTAAAAGGATTTTATCCGATTATGTAGAATTGCTTTAAAGTGAGATAAGTGTATTCAATATATATATATTAATTAATTACCTCACATAATTACATTGGTAGTAATATATTAAGGAGGATTCATAGAATGGCAAAATTTATGAAAACAGTTGATGGAAATACAGCTGCTGCTCATGTTGCTTATGCTTTTACAGAAGTAGCTGCTATATTCCCAATAACTCCATCTTCAACAATGGCAGAAGTTGTAGATGAATGGTCTGCTCAAGGAAGAAAAAATATCTTTGGGCAAAAGGTAAGTGTTGTAGAAATGCAATCAGAAGCTGGAGCTGCTGGTACATTCCATGGTTCATTACAAGCTGGTGCATTAACAACTACATTTACTGCTTCACAAGGTTTATTATTAATGATACCAAATATGTATAAAACTGCTGGAGAGCTTTTACCAGGAGTATTCCACGTTAGTGCTCGTGCATTAGCTGCTCAAGCTTTATCTATATTCGGTGATCACCAAGACGTTATGGCTGCTAGACAAGCTGGATGTGTTATGTTAGCATCAGGTTCAGTTCAAGAGGTAGCGGATATATCTCCAGTTGCTCACTTAGCAGCAATAGAAGGTAGATTACCATTTATAAACTTCTTCGATGGATTCAGAACTTCTCATGAAATCCAAAAGGTTGAATTATTAGAAAATGAAGATTATGAAAAATTAATAAATAAAGAAGCTTTACAAGAGTT
>JAEIGA010010063.1_pt1 | contig 14325 bp, 10 predicted proteins | sample 9270691 | NCBI WGS metagenome assembly JAEIGA01 (sample SAMN17057246, study PRJNA624740) | gut metagenome | biome: biome; isolation source: fecal sample | host: Bos grunniens | place: China: Xizang | collected 2019 | reverse complement strand
TGGGTGCGTGGCAATCTTTTTATCGGAGAATCATCAAGGCGATGTTTCGCTCATGAAAAGATCCCCACGTCGGGCTAAAGCCCTCCTCGGGATGACGCATTGCGGCAAACCATTCCTCGGAACCTCGCCAAGCGTCATTGCGAGCACCTTTGGGTGCGTGGCAATCTTTTTATCGGGGAACTATCACCATCACCATTGCCATAAGTCTTTCCATCCGGGATTCAAGGATTCAATCAACTCGTCTTTTCTTTTGCGCGACCAACTTTTGATCTGTTTTTCGCGCTCAATAGCATGGCGAATATCGGTAAATTCTTCGATATATACAACTTTATGCGTCTTGTATTTTGCTGAAAATCCCCCAAAATCGTGATTTCGATGTTGACAGATTCTTTTTTGCAAATCGGAAGTAACACCGGTATACAATACCTCGTTCTTCCAATTTGTCAGCATGTATACATACGATTTCAGCATCATGTTGTAGTTGTTCTTTCCCATACCCCATCCGATCTCTCGGAATGTTTGTTTCGTCATTGCGAGCACCTTTGGGTGCGTGGCAATCTTTTTATCGGGGAATCATCAAGTCGATGTTTCGCTCATGAAAAGATCCCCACGTCGGGCATAGCCCTCCTCGGGATGACGCATTGCGGCAAACCATTCCTCGGAACCTCTCCAAGCGTCATTGCGAGCACCTTTGGGTGCGTGGCAATCGTTTTATCGGGGAATCATCAAGTCGATGTTTCGCTCATGAAAAGATCCCCACGTCGGGCTAAAGCCCTCCTCGGGATGACGCATTGCGGCAAACCATTCCTCGGAACGACGAGGCTCGGGGGGGAAGGAGATTTGTAAGAACGTAAAAGAGTGGGGTATGGGTTACCGCGGTAACCCATACCGTTACTCAATGCGATTAGCGAGCCTTGGGGTGCGAAGCGATCGTACGCATGTCGATCACCTTCAGCTCGTGGCCCTGGATCTTGTCGATCGAGTTCTCCCACTTCAGCTCCACGGGACGCTTCAGCATGGCGGGAATCTCGTGGCGCTTCGGCTGGCCGATCTTCGGAGCCGAGGTGGCACGCTTCACGCTGTTGGGCTCGCCCTCGTAGTCGTAGTAGTCGTGCAGGGTCTTGATCTGGCCGTGGTCGTAGATCACATAGGCGGTCTCACCGCGGACATCGTCCTTACCGAAGGGTACGCAGAGAACTACCCACAGCTCGTTGCTGCCCAGGGCGTTGAACAGACCGGCCGTCGTGTTGTAGGTGTGCATACCGGCCTCGCCGATTACCCACATCGTCCACAGGTCGTAGTAGAACTGGGCATCAGCCTGCGGGGTAGCCTCATAACGCTCACCCAGCGAGTTGAGCTCGAGCTCAACGCCATAGGTGGCCTTGTCGGCAGCAGCATAGCGCATATACTTCGTATCCTCGTTGGCCTGGAAGCTGAACTCCATACCCTCGGCGGTCATCTGGTATTTGATCTCCACTGCGGGATTCTCACCACCCTCACCGGCCTTGGTCGTACAGGTCGTGTACTTACCCTCGCCGAAGACACCGTTCCAGTCCTCGTAAACATAGAGCATCGTGTACTGCGTGTCGGGATTCACACCCGAGATGGTGTACTCGTCGTAGCCACCCTCGTCTGCAGCCCACATCTGGGCGGGCGAACCCGTCTCAACTTCGTTGAAGATCATGTTGATGATCTCCTCCGAGGTCATGTTGGTAGGATCTCCGAAGAACCAGGTGAAGTAGATACACGAGGTGTTCTCGAAGTCGTAGGTGGTGGCAAACTTCACGTTCGTACGGCCCTCAGCGGTCAGCACGGCGGTACCGTTCGACTGGCAAGCCGACGGATTGTCCTTCACGCGGGCCTTGATGTGGAAGGGCTCCGAGAAGCTCAAGCTCGAGCCGTTGTTGGCGGCGTTCTTGAAGAGGTAGGCGAACTGATACTCACCACCGGTCTCGTAGGAACCGTTGCCCATCAGGGCACCCTCGATCACCTGGTGCGTGCGACCCGTGTAAGCCGAACCCGTGTAGGCCTCCAAGTCCTCGCTATACTTGAAGTTGGGGTTCGAGTGGCCCCAGCCGCCGTTGTTGAGAATATCGGTAGCGGTAGTAGCGCACCAGCCCTCGTCGCTGCCCTTCTCGGCAATCGTCGAGCTGTTGTAGAGCTTGTTGAACATCGAGCGGGCGTTGGCATCGATCGTGTAGTCGTACCATACGATCGACGACGAAGTGCGGCTCTCGTCCACAGCCATCGTACCCGTACCCTCCTCTACGTTGGCGGGGATCTCCTTGAGCTGGAAGAGCTCGGCCTGGAAATCCTCGGCCGGGGTCTCGTTGCGGTCCAAACCGATAGCCGTGGCCATCCAAACTACCGAAGGATCGGCCTCGGCACCCCACGAAAGCATATACCAGTTGTTCTCACCGTCGTTGATGTCGATGGGGGCACCCAGCGTGTGGCGCATGAAGTCGCGGTACATCTTGCGACCATAGGCCATTACATAGGGCTGGAGGTCACCCTCCCACGAGTAGAAGTGGTAGAAGTACTTGCAATCGTCGTTGGCGGCCTTGTGGCTTACGCGGGCCTTCTTCCAACCGGTCTCCACCTCAATGTTTACCTCGGGGTTGCCGATCAGCTCCTCCGACGTGGTCTTCAGGTAGGCGATGGTCATCTCACCCTGCTCGAAGCCCTCGTTGTCGGTGCAACCAACCACCACGATCAGGTACTCGGCATCGGGTACCACGTCGGCCTGGTCATACTGCGTATTCATCCAGTCGAACTCGCGCTCCTCGCCACCATTCGAATCGAAGGTGTAGGCGCCGGCACCGCTGGCGTCGAATACATACGAGCGGATCTGCTCCTCGATGCGGTACCACTCTACCACATCCTCATAGTTCTCGTTGTTGCAGAGCTCCACGAAGAGCGAGTTGTAGAGACGGCACAAGGGATATACGTCCAGACGGTAGGTTACTACCTCGGCACCCGGGCGAATAACGAACTGGAAGTTCTTGTTCTGAACGCCCGTTACCTCGATCTCGCAACCTACGGTGCTCGTGGGCACAGCCTTCATCTCCGACCAGCGGATCGGGGTGGGGTTGCTGGCGCCACCCTCCATCAGGTTGGCCTTCAGCGTCACGGTGTTCGACTTCTCGAACTCCTCCTCCGTGGTGTACATCTTGGCGTAGAACTTATACTCGCCGGCGTTGTAGGTCGAGAAGGTGTTGCTGTTGAGGTTCTTATCCTCCGTTACGCAGTAGATCACAGCCTCCGAGGTTACATCCGTGCCGGCCTCATCCTTCACGGTGAAGGTGGCCACGCCGATACCATCGGCCAGGATCTCGGCAGGGCTTACCGAAAGCGTGTAGTGGAGCTCCTCCTCCGTAGCCGTCACCTTCACGGTGTTCGACTTCGTGCTCTCGTAGGTAGCGTAGAACTCATACTCACCGGCCTCGGTGGTGGTGAATACATAGGCCTCGAGAACCGTCGAGGTCGTCTGGCAGGTAATCTTTGCCTTGGCCGTTACGTCCTTGCCGTTCTTGTCCGTCAAGGTGAAGATGGCCATCGACTTACCATCTGCCGTGATGATATCCTTGTCCACGGTCAGCGTAAGTTCCTCCTCCGGACCGGGGACGGGAGGGTTCTGCGTTCCCGGCTGATCGGTGGTTGATTCCGAGCACGAAGCCATCATGCCAAAAGCAAGGATCATGGCGCTCATGCCCAACATCGAAAGAATTTTTTTCATTTGGTTTTGAATATTAAGTTAGTAAATAAGGAAATGTTCTCGTTTGTTTTACTCACTCACTACATCGTAGGCGGCCGAACCTCCGGCAGCCTCGCAGACGGCTACGTTGGCCACAAAACCCGTGGCGTTGTCGATCAACACGGCGCAGAAGGTGCACTGCTCGGCCTCGTAGTCGTTGCTGATGGTGAAGTCGTAGCTCTTCGTTGCCTCGATGCCGGCGGTAAGCTCACCCAGACTGTCGCCCTTGTAGGAGGTCGAGAGCATCTCACGCATCACATGGTTGTGGATGTAGTCCTCGCGGGTCTGCGAGCCGTGTTTCTGTGCGCTAACGATGCCGTCCTCGAGCAGATAGAGGGCTACGCGGTAGTTGCCCGTCACATTCGACAGGGCCTTCACCGTCACCGAACCCGAGCGGTTCGAGGCGTTGTAGTTGGTCGTCAGGGCCAAACCGCAATCGCTCTCCTTCGAGGCCGAGCGCAGGTAGCGGTTCAGGGCCGACCACTCGCTGGTCAGCGTACCTCCGATCTCCAGGTTCATCACATAGCTCGGATAGGCGTTGAGTTTGAAATCATTGAAGATGGTGTTGGTCAGCGGCGTTGCCATCGGGTCGCCACCACCCGTGCTATCGTGCAGAGCAATGACATGGATGGTCTCCTCGCCCTTGTTCGACTCGATGATCATCTTCAAGGTGTTCAGTCCGTCGGGGCAGTTCGAGCACCAAGCACCGGTGAACTCCATCACGCAGTGGTGGCGTACAAACTTATCGCCATCGGGCGTGGGGGTAGGAGCGGGACCGGGACCCGGCGTGGGGGTCTCGCCCTCGTAGAGGTAGTCTGCGGACTCACCCAGCTTACACTCGTTGCAGTTGGTGGTAGCCCATGTCAAGCCGCCGTCCGAGGAGATGTTGGCCAGGACAATGACACGCATGTTCTCGGGATTCCAGTTGCTGTTGAGGTTGATCGTGCGCTCCTGCGTAAACTCCACACCGGCCTCCAGGGGCTGGCCGTTGTTGAGGCGCGTACCGAAGATGTTGCCCGAATCCACATGGCGTACCACATTGTTGTGGTAGTAGTCGCCATTGGCTCCAAGCTGGAACTCCTTGATTTGATCCTCCACCAGGATGATCTCATAACGATAGATCGAGGAGATGGTCGAGGTAACCTTGGCCTTCACCTGAAGCGTCGAGCCATTCAGTGTGCTCTCGATGGCAACACCGCAGATGGCGGGGTTGTTGTTGAGCTCGTTCTGCATCGCGCGTTCGATGCTCGTCTTCGAGGCCATGCTCTCACTCTCCTTGCGCAGGTTGAGGAAGAAGCGCGGCAGGCCGCTCACACCGAAGTTGGTGAGGAAGGTCTGGGTGATGGGGTGGCTCATCGGATCGGAGTAGCTGCCGAAATCCATGTGGTAGGAGCCTACGGCCATACGCTGGGGATCGGCCTCCTTGATTTGGCTCAATGCAACGCTGAGCGTGGGGCAGTTCTGGCATCCCACCGAGGTAAACTGCATGCCGTAGAGCTTCTTATAGTAGTTGACACCCGTCGACTGGGTCGGCGTGGCCACCACCTGCACCTCGTTCGAGAACTTCTCGCCGTTGTAGTAGTAGCGAGCCTTGAAGGTGTAGGTGCCGGGCTTCGTGGTCGAGAAGGCGTTGGCGGCGGCCGCCATCTGCTCCTCCACACCATCCAGGGTGCGGATCAGGTACATGGTTTTAGCCATGCTCACATCCTTGTTGCCCTCCTCGGTGCCGAAGAGAACTTTGAAGGTTACCTTCTGGGCGCCATCGGCCTCGATCGAGGTCTTGTCGGCCGAGAGGCGGAGCTCACCCACCGGAATGATCTCCTCCACGGGCGGGTTGGGGGTATTCGGCTTTTCGGGCTGAATGGTTGCAGGATCCAAATAACCGTGGCATCCGACACCGAAGCTCATGGCCACAGCGGCTACCCAGCCACCCATTTTACGCATTATATTGTTCATACCTTTCGATTCTTATGTAGTTGATCTTTGGATACTTGTAAAGGTTTTTCGGAGAGAGATTACTCGTTCAGCAGATAATCCACGCTGCCACCCAGAGGGCAGTGCGTCAGGTTGTCGATGATGTTCTCTCTGTTGGCCGTCTTCGAGAGGGCATAGACCAAAATGCGAACATCCTCTGCGGCAAAGACCGATGCGGGGAAGTTCTCGATCGTCCACTCCTTCTCCACCTCCTGGTCGGCCGTGGCCGTAAACTTCGTCTGGTTGCTCATAGCGACCAAGTTCGAGCTGTGGCCGAAGACGATGTCATTGTAGACACCGCTCTCGATCGTACCTCCGTCGTAGGGCTGGTTGTCCACCAAGAGGATGTAGCCCATGTCGTACTCACCGCCTGTCGACGAAGTCATCGCTGCACGAATCTTCAGGGTTGTGCCCTGCAGCTCGGTTGAACGAATGGCCACACCGCAGGTGGCGGGGTACTTGGTCAGGAAGTCACGGATCTTGGTCTCGATGTTCGAGCTACCGCCCGACGAGCCCTCCTGTGTGGTAATGGCGTCGTAGATCAGGAAGGGATAGCCCGAACCACCATACATGTTCAACAGCGTTTGTCCCAATTCGTTGGAGTAGGAGGCAAAGGGGTCGTAGTAGCTACCGCTGGCGTGGGCTGCCACGATCGTCATGTGGTCAGACCAGGGCTTGCTCACATTCTCCAAGTAGTTGGCCATCACGGCGCAGGGGCCGCACCAGGTACCCGTACACTTGATCAGAGCCACCTGCTGGAAGTAACGCTCATACTTCTGGCGGTTCTGTACCGTGATGGTTACCGTGTTTTGACTCTCCTTGCCCATATAGGTGGCCTTGAAGGTGTAGACACCATTCTGGGGCATCGAGAAACTTCTCGATCGACGAGGCAGGTTCTCGTTCGTCTCTACATTCTTGAAGTAGATGTAGCTCAACTCGTTGGCATCGTCCACGAGGTTTTTGCCGTTCTCGTCCTTCAGGATGAAGGTGGCCATGTCGATGCCGTCTGCCTCAATGGTTGTTTTGTCCACCGAGAGGGTATAGCCACCCGTGTTCGGATCCGGAGTCGGGTCCGGGGTAGGGTTTTCCGGAGTCGGATTCTCCGGGGTCTCCGGTTGCTCGGGGGTCAGGAAGTAAGGATCTCCCAGGCGGCAGGCAGCCAGCGAGAGGACGAAGAGGGCAACGGTAAGATATTTCAAAGTCTTCTTCATGGTTCTTCTTATATATTAAATAGGTATCCGTCCAAATTAGAAGGCAATCGTGATAGCGAGGTTACCACCCGTGTAGGCGGGCATCGTGCGGCATACACCACCCGAGCAGACGTAACCGGCCTTGTTGCGACCGTAGCTCAGGGCGATGCGCGTACGCGACTTCGTGTAGCTTACACCGGCATTGTAGTAGTGGGTCTTCGTGTCTCCGTGGTTGTACATATCGCTTCCGTAGATGCTCCAGTGGGGGGCAAAGTTCACCTCCAGGAGGGCAGCCATCCAGTCCTTCTGATCCTCGTAGGTGGTCAGATACTGCAACTCCAGACGGGTCGAGAAGTCGGGAGTCCACTTGTAAGTCAGGTCGGCTACGAAGATGTTGGCCAGGTGCGTGGTCTTGTTCTCACCGTAGGAGGGGTTGTACTCCTGATAAGCCCACAAGAGGTACATCTTGAACTTGCGCGAGAACTGCTTCTCGAGGTCTACGTTGATGTTGCGGTAGAGCATGTTGCCGCTCTTGGCCGTATTCTCCTCATGCAGGGTGTAGTAGGTCGAGAAGTTGGCGTGAATCTTCATGCCGCGCTTGCCACCGAGGGCCGAGCCGCGCTTGAAGTTGTAATAGATGTCTGCCTGTCCACCAATCTCACCACTATTCATGATCTTGGCATCACCCAACTGGGGCGAATAGGGGTGCAGGTTCATGAGCAGGTAGGTGTATTGAGCCGACATCGCGGGGATGTAGTTCAGTAGGTTCGAGGTCGAGGTGTTGTCCTGCAGAATGGGCGAGTTCATCCACTCCAGACGACGACCTGCGAGGTTGATACCCAAGCCGTGGCCGTTGTAGCTGAGCTCCAGGAGCTGGGCATTGCCATATTTGCGCAAGTAGGAGCGCATATCGTCGTTCTGACCGAAGCGGGGGTTGAGGTAGTGCTTCTCACCGCCATCCACCACCTCGCCCTTGAGCGAGAATCCCTTGTAGCCGAAGTGCAGACGACCCGAATAGCCGTTCGAGTAGGGCTTCGCACCGATCTCCTCGAGGTCGGCATTGAGCTTCTCGTAGCGGTTCAGATACGAACCCTCGATCGAGAGGGTGGTGTTCTGCCACTTCAGGAGGTTCGAGAGCGAGAACTGCAGGTCGATACCGCGCACCTGCGTGTCGCTGAACTCCATGCCGAAGCGGGGCATACCCCAAATGGCCTTCACACCCACGATGTCCTCGTAGTTGTAGGTGAAGCGGGCACCCATCAGGGCGTTGTTCATGCCCAGCGTGCGATCCTCCCAACTGCGGAACAGCAGACCGCTACCGAACTGGTCGTAGAAGGTACCGGCCGTGACGCTGAACTGCTCATCGACCCAACGCACATAGTAGTTGGTCATCTTGGCCCCCTCCAACTCGCTGGGGTAGCCCAGCAGGACGGGAAGGTAGGCTTCGAGCTGAACTCCGGCCGAGAATTTGCCGTTGTAGTAGTCCAACTTCAAGTAGTTGTTCGATCCGATGTGGTCATCGGGAGCGATGGCGTTGCTCTTTTCGTCATCTAAGTAGTAGATCGAGTTGGTCTCGAAACTTCCCGTGAGGTAGCCACGCGAAGGCTTCTGGCCCTCGTCTGCAAAGGCGGCACCGCAAAGCCCGATGCCCAAGGCGAGAAGAAACAGTCTCTTCATGTTGATTGGTATTACTCGTTTTTATGACTTATTGCAACTTGCGAATCGTGCGGATCAACTCCTCCTCCGAACCCGGGGTGTAGCCCGTGTGCGAGTAGACGATGCGTCCGTTCTTGTCCACCACGAATACCTGCGGCGTTACCGTGACATTCATGGCGCGCATGAAGTCCTGGTTCTTGTCGTAGAGCACCGTGAAATCGCTCCAGCCGTGGCCCTCGGCCAGGGTGCGGGCCTGCGATACGAAGCGGCTGTCGTCGGTCGAAACGGCCACTACGCGGAAATTGGCCTCCTCCAGCCAGTCGGGCATGGCATCGTTGATGGCATCCAACTCTTTGATGCAGGGTTTGCAGGTCGTGGCCCAAAACGAGATGATCATCGGGGTCTTGCCGTCGATCAACTTGGCCGTAATGAAGGGCTCGCCTTTGGCGTTTTCAACTTTCACGGCAGGGATCTGAGCCATAGCCATCGAGGTGACAAAGAGCAATGCAATGCTCAAGAGGATTTTTTTCATTTTTTGTAGTTATTAGGTTAAAAATCAGTTGTTTTCTGTTTGCTTCAATCTGTTAAACAGCAGATTGGTATAATGCCAAAAGCGGTGATTTTTCGCACTTAATTGGTCGAAATCACCGATTTTTTAGGGTGTTTTGGATGTTTTATCCGCATATCCAAGAGCAAAAATACAAAAAAAATGGTTACGACCACTCACTTTTGAGTATTTTTTTACCCTACGGGTAATAAATTACGGGCAGGGGTCTTTGGAAGACACTCTGCCCGGGAATTTTTTTTGAGGAGGGTGGTTGGCTTTTCGGGTAGGTCAGGAGCCTCTTATCGACTTGGAAAACTGCCTCTCCATTGTGCCGTATTGCCACACCCATCGGTGATGCGCAAGACGATGGAGGGATTCTCTCCGAGGGGGTGATATTTGCCCGGTTCGAGGGTGGCGATTCCTTGGATGGGGTGGTACTCCACGGGGATCCACTCTCCATTTACAAGGGCTGTCAATGAGTGGATGCCAGAGAAGTTGTCGCCGACTTTGAAACGCAGGCGCGACTTCTCGCCGAGGGCCTCTTCTGTGCGGAATTGTGGGGTGATGCGTGGGGCGATCGTGTCGGCCGCCACGAAGATCTCGCCAAAGGAGGAGAGCGAGCCGCTTACCCGACCGTGTTGCCATTTGCCTCCCAGGGCGTAGAGTTGCCCTTTTCGATTGCGTGAGGCGAGTGTGGCGTGGGGCTGCAACTCCTTGGGCACGAAGCATTTGATGCTGATCTGCATGGGTTTGTGTAACGGGATAGAGCCGTCGGCAACCCGATAGACCGGCGAAAGCACCACCACGGAGGTGTCGCGACGCAGGGGCTTTGTGCTCCGCGATTGGCGGTAGAGGATCGACTCGTAGAGGGCTTCGGCAGGGATGGTAACCTGCAGGTTGTCCTCCTCGTGTCGGAAGGTTTCGAGGCGATTTACAACCCGCGAAAGGGTGTCGGTTTTGGCGCGGAAGAGGCGCTCGTCGGCCTTGCCGATCACCGAAACGGAGAGTTGCGAGAGGTTGCCGCTGTCATCTTCGGCTACGATCTTCAACGAGGCGCGTTGCGAGGCTCCGAGCGAGACGATGCCCCGATTTTTCAGTGTAGCATAGAGCTCCGGACGATTGCCCTCGAGGCAACACATGCGCAGCACCTCGTTGCGCGAGGTGTTCTGCAAGGGGTAGTAGCTCACGGCGTTGCAGTAGCGTGTTTGGTCGAATCGGAAGCCCTCCATGCGGTACTCGAAGTAGCAGACATCGTTCCAAAATCCGCGCAAGCGATAGATACCGAAAGTGTTCGAAACATCGTCTTTTCGGTCGCTGCCCTCGAAGATGAAGTATCCGTTTCGACCTACCTCTATCGGCTCGCTTTGTTTGAGCTTATAGTTTTTATCATCAACCTTTTCCACCTCGTAAGTGCGCGGTGTGGAGTGGATGGGTACCCCTCGCAGGGTATCCACCTCCACATAGTGGATGCGGAAAATGTAGGGGGCGATTTGGTCTTTTGGTAGAATAACTTTTGCGGCAATGGGGTTGAGCGTACGCCCTGTTTTCAGGTCGCGAATCTCGTAATGCAGGTGGGGGCCGTAGGAGCCTCCGCTGTTGCCCGAGCGGCCGATCTCCTCCCCTTGGCGTACGCGGAAGAGGGTCGAGTCGCAGTAGATGTCGGCCCGATTTTTCTTCTGACGCAAGCGGTGCTCTTTGAGGTAGGCCTCGATCTCGGGGGTGAAGCGTTGCAGGTGGGCGTAGACGGTCATTGTGCCGTTGGGATGGGTGAGGTAGAGGGCGCGCCCATAGCCTCCCGAGGAGCAGAAGATGCGGCTCACATAGCCATCGGCCGCGGCTACGACGGGTTTACCCTCTGCGCCGTCCGTCTTGAAATCGACTCCCGAGTGGAAGTGGTTCGAACGCATCTCGCCGAAGTTGGCCGAGTAGTAGCCCGCCACATTTTTCAGCGGATAGCAGAACTCCTCGGGGTTGAGTTTCTGGGCCGGAGCGATTTGGGTGGAGGCCGAAACAGCGAGGAGTAGCACAAACGAACGGATCGAGCGGCTTAAGGAAAAAAGGTGTCGCATTCCTGATTTTGTTTTTTGAGGTATTGGTCGACGGCCTGGCTCACGGTGTCGAAATCGAACCCCCGAGAGAGGCCGTAACGCATTAGTTTTGTGCGTAATTCGTAGGCACTTTCAGCCTTTGTGGAGCGTGCTTTTCGGGCGATTTGCTCTGCGATCCGGTGGCTGTTATCCGCGGGATCGATGGCCGAGAGAGCCTCGTCGATTAGTGCGCGGTCAATCTCTTTGCGAGCCAGGGCAGATCGAATTTTATAGGAGCCCCAACCGCTCAGATGGCACTTCTCGCGCACGAAGGCCGAGGCGTAGCGCGAGTCGTCGATAAAGCGTTCGCTCGTCAGGCGTTGGAGCACCTGCTCGGCATCGGTGGGGGAGAGGCCCCAACCGCGCATCAGGCGTCGGGCATCGCCCGACGACTTTTCGGCCCGCGCGCAGAGTCGCATCAGCGAGTGGAGGGCCTGCTCGGGGGTCTTGGTACGTTTGGGCTTTATCGTCGACTCCATACCATACGTTTTTTGTCGAACAGATCACAAATTACTTCCACATCTCCGAAGCCCTCCTCTTTGAGCATTTCGGCCGTTTGGTCGGCGAAATTTTCGTGTACCTCAAACCAAAGCGACCCGTTCGGGCTCAGCAGGTTGAGGGCCGATCGGCCGATGGCGCGATAGAAGAGTAGCGGCTCTTTGTCGGGGACAAAAAGTGCCTCGTGGGGCTCGAAGTCGAGTACGTTTTTGCGCATGAGTTGCTCCTCGCTTCGGGGGATGTAGGGTGGGTTCGAGACAATCACATCGAAGGGCCCCTCGACCCACGCCTCGAGCGACAGGGCATCGCCCTTTCGGAGGTCGATTTCGGCCGCCAAATGTAGGCAGTTTTCGCGGGCGATTTCGAGTGCCTCCTCCGAGCGGTCGAGGGCCGTGATTTGGGCCTCGGGAAGCCCCTTTTTCAGGGCAATGGCGATGCATCCACTCCCCGTGCCGACATCCAAAATTCGGTGGGCCGAAGGGTGTTTTTTTAGGATCTTGTCGACCAACTCTTCGGTCTCGGGGCGGGGGATAAGACACCCTTCGCGCACCCGAAAATCGAGGCCGTAGAACTCGGTGTGTCCCACGATATATTGCAGGGGGCGGCCACTTGCAAGCTCTTGTGCAAGTTGTTCGAAATCAGGGATTTCAATTGTTGCATCCGGGTCGGCCAAAAGGGCGGCTTCGCTGATCTCGCAACGCTCGGCCAGGAGCCTGCGCACCAGCGTGGCAGCCTCGTGCTCCTCGTAGAGCGATCGGATCTCCGAGACCAAAAGTCGGATGGCTTCGCGGCGGGTACAGATCATGGGGTGGGGTGGGTTATCGAAGGGTGAATTCGGCCAGGGCGATGGCTACGGTTGCCTCCACGACCACAGCCCCACGGAGGGCGATGCAGGCATCGTGTCGGCCCCGGATCGTGAGGGGCTCCATGCGGTCGGAGGCGGCGTTGTAGGTCATCTGCTCGCGAGCGATCGAGGCGGTGGGTTTGAAGGCTGTGCGCACGATGAGCGGATTGCCGTTCGTCAGGCCGCCAACCACCCCTCCCGCGTGGTTTGTCGAGGTCTTTCCCGACGAATTCAAAATGGGGTCGTTGTGCTCCGAGCCGCGCATGCGGGCGGCCTCGAAGCCGCTGCCGAACTCTACCCCCTTGATGCCGGGGATCGAGAAGAGCAGGTGGGCGATCAGACTCTCTGCCGAGTCGAAGAAAGGATCTCCAAGACCGATGGGAAGCCCTTCAACGCGGCATTCCACGACCCCTCCCACCGAGTCGCCTGCCGCAGTAGCCGCCTGGAGTAACTCCTGGAAACGCGTCGGATCCTCTTCTCGCCCGATTGAACGTAGGGCGGTGGAGAATCGAAGGTTGGGGAGGAGTTGTTTAGCCACCACACCTGCAGCCACCAGGGCTATGGTGAGCCGTCCCGAGAAGTGGCCTCCGCCACGCGGGTCATTCATTCCGTGGTACTTTTCATGCGCCACGAAGTCGGCATGCGAGGGGCGAAAGTGGGATTGGAAGGGGGTGTAGTCCTCACTTCGGATGTTTTGATTGGCGAACCAAAGGGTCAGGGGTGCTCCGGTCGTGTGGCCGTTGTAGAGACCCGAAAGAAATTGGGGGATATCCTCCTCCATACGAGGGGTTGCACCCGGCTGTGATCCTCCTCTACGGCGAGCTATGTCGGCCTCGAAGAGGGATTCGTCGAGGGGGATGCCGGCCGGAATGCCGTCGATCGTAAGACCGATGCCCGCGCCGTGCGATTCGCCGAAAAGCGAGATTCTAAATCGGTTTCCAAAGCTGTTCATAGGCTATCGTGAGGTGAGCGTTTCGAGGTCTTCAAAGAAGGTGGGGTAGCTCTTGGCTACACATTCGGCCCCCTCGATAGTGATGGGGCCCTCCGAGCGCAGGGCCATGAGCGTGAGGGCCATGGCAATGCGGTGGTCGCCGTGTGCCGAGCAGTGGCCACCGAGGATCTTTCCGCCCCGAATACGCATGAGGTTTTCTGTAGAGAGATCTACCTCGATCCCCAATTTCGAAAACTCCTCCTGGAGGACTTCGGCGCGATTCGACTCCTTGTGCTCCAGGCGCGAGGTACCCCAAATCTCCGACCACCCCTCGCACGAGGCGGCCAAGGCGGCCAATACGGGGAAGAGGTCGGGGGCGTGTGTGGCGTCGAATTGGAAGGCCTTTAAGGGGCGGTGGGCCACCGTCAGGGACTCCTCTTCGCAGGTGATCGAGGCTCCGGCGCGCTCCAAGGCGCGACTGACGAGCGTGTCGGCCTGTCGCGAAAGGGGCGAAATGTTCTCGATGCGAACCTCCCCAGCGAGGGCTCCGCCCACCAACCAGGCGGCAGCCGAACTCCAGTCGCCCTCGATCTCGAAATCGGTGGGGCGGTATCCCTCCCCTTGGGGAATGAAGAATTCGGTGTAGTCGTCGTTGTGGTCGATCTCGCGTCCGAAGCGACGGATCACATCCACCGTCATGTCGATATAGGGGGTCGATACGGGGTTTTGAACGTGCAGGGTCATCTCCTCGGGGCGCGATGCCAGAGCGATCAGCAGGCCGGTGATGAATTGCGAGGAGATACTGCCGTCGACCGTTACCTCATTGCCGTGCATGGGCCCCTCG
>JAEIGA010010062.1_pt1 | contig 14326 bp, 24 predicted proteins | sample 9270691 | NCBI WGS metagenome assembly JAEIGA01 (sample SAMN17057246, study PRJNA624740) | gut metagenome | biome: biome; isolation source: fecal sample | host: Bos grunniens | place: China: Xizang | collected 2019 | reverse complement strand
GGATTTTCGATATTCTCGACTGAGGCCGACCGAGGCAGGTTCATTACTCTATAAATGAGCAAAAAAAAAATCCCTCCCGATTTCTCGGGAGGGAAAACTGGGTTTTTAGCAAATAACGGCATAACGCTCACTATTTAACTTCTCATACATCAAGTCAAGACCAGTCTTACCAGACATAATCTGCTCAAAGATGGAAGGAGACATACCAGATACATAAGAGATGTTGCCAACTCCAATGTTCTCAGGAATATTGTTCTGACGAGCCTGAACATTCCAGTAAATCAGGTGAGGCATGCGGTAACCGTGATCTGCCCACTTCTGACGAATGTTTTCCATTAAGGTCTTAATATTGCTACCACGACCATAATAGCCACGACCAGTATCAAATTCCATATCAGAAATCACAATAATATTTTCAGGCAAATCGCTCTGAGTGCAGTGATTCTGAATTGCGGTATTTAGTAGCATATCGAAAGTAGCTTCGATATTAGTGTTTTCACACAGGTTAGTACGCCAGATGCGCTGAACCTTATCGCAGAAGTCTACGCCAGCACACTCAACCAACTGAGGGCGAGAGCTGAAAGATACGTAGTGTCCAGCGAAAGGACCCTTAGCACGCTCTGCACAGTACAGACCCAGAGAGATTGCTACATTAATAGGAGCAGAAGCTTCAGTACCCCACATAGAGCCAGAAGTGTCAACTACTGCCAGAGCATTCAGGCTCTTACCATTGAAGTAATCAGCCAGATTCTCCCAGTATTTGTTAACCATCAGACGATCAGTGTTGTCCAATGCAACTGCAGAACCGCGAGACCAGTAGGAATCGCAACCCATCAGCTTACCAGCCTTAGCAACAACTTCATAAGGATACAGGTCCTTAGCGTTTACCTTAGTAGTAGTATCCTTGGCAAAAGCCTCGTAAGACTTAACTTCAGGATTACGCTTCATACGCTCAATGTCATGGCGGGCAAAGGCGTTCTTGTACTTCAGACCAGCCTTAGAAGGAATCTTATCAAACTCAATCTCGTCCCAACGACCTTCAGACATTAAACGCTCAAGTACATTAATACGAGCACGCAGTATAGATAAAGTTTTACGATACTGCTTAGAAGTCATATTTAAATACTTGCGAATATGCATTGCAGTGCTACGAGTTTTGAAAGAGGAAGTATTTTCAGAAGGCATCCACTTAGCCAAAAGAGAAGGAGTTTTACATTCTACGTCAAGGGCTAACTGATGTTTAACAATGTTAAGAGCATCATTCTCTAAAGGAGTGCCGATAAATGAAAATAAATCATCCCATCTTCCAAATTCAGGAACGTAAACTAAATTTCTCTTCATGGCTTCAACATCATAAGACGCCAACCATTTAGATACAACTCTAAAGAATCTACGTTCTCCCTGACCACCGCGTACATCACGAATATAGAATAAACATTTTAAAGCGTATACAGGATCTGCTTCAAATGCATTTTTAAATAACATAATACAATCTTCATCACTTCTGGAGCGATAAGCAGCACCCATAGCAAATAAATCTAATAAATTGTCCATAGTGGACTTATGAGTTAAAGCACCATTCTCAGTAAGAGTGTAATTAGTAGCTTCTTTCATTCCATTTAAAAAAGTATTCATGTTTTTTTCTCCTTTTTCTCTTTGACTCCCCTTAGGACAAGAGGAAAATTATTTTTATATTTTCTTTATCTTTATATAAATATTATAACATATTTTTTATAAAAAATCAAAAAGAAATGCGGAAGCTCGCTTCATTGATCTATGAAGCGGCCCCGCCGCCAACAATAGACTACTTTCCGCAGACGCTGCTCCTCGTTCAGCATATTCCTACTGGCTAATAGGTGAGGAATTCGGATTCTTTCCTCCCGTTCTGTTAGGCTTTTGCTCATCTATTGCCCATATTTTAAATTAGAATTCAATCATGTTCAGAGAGCCACTCTAGAGATCGTTTTCTATAAACTCATATGGAAGTTTGTTCTTTTAATCAAATATAAGATTTGAAAAGAGAATGATAGGATTTGAACCTACGATAGTGGAGTTGCAGTCCACGGCCTTAACCTCTTGGCTACATTCTCATAAAGTGGGGAAGGGAGGATTCGAACCTCCAAGCTTATTAAGCGTTAGTTTTACAGACTAATGTGTTTACCTTTAAGTAAAGAAAATTGCTGGGTCTGCGTCTGTCGAAGCAGTTACTTTTTTATTCACCACTTCCCCATAGTACACCACCTGGGGATCGAACCCAGCCTCTTCGGCTTATAAGGCCGCTGCATAAAACCTACTATGCTAGTGGTGAGTGGATCCTCACAGACTCGAACTGTGGACCGTCCGGTTATGAGCCGGATGCTCTAACCAACTGAGCTAAGGATCCAATAAACAGTGCACCCGATGGGATTCGAACCCATGCCGTCTTGATTAAAAGTCAAGTGCCATACCACTTGGCGACGGGCGCGTATAGCGGTTACGTTATCCACCGCCTAAGTTTAACCCGAACACTTTTATTTCTGCGGGTGCTGAAATTTAATTACAAAGTATTAATTTCTCCAGTGTAATTCATTTTATAATAGCCATAATGAGTTAATAATTGAAATATATTCATAGCTCCAACTGGATTCATTGAATGAACAGCAAAACCAGTTAAATTACATTTATTATCAACTATAAATTTAGCTACATCATATCCAGTAAATTCTGAACCTAAATCATGATCGAAGCTAATAAAAATTTTATCATATTCATTAGACTTAGTTTGATACCATTCAATTAATCCTAAAGCATTTTTAAATTTAATAAAATAAATATCATCATCAGCTCTTTTAATCCACATAGGATTAATAGGTCTTTCATCATCAAGCCAAATAAAAATTCTTTTCATTTTTATTAACCTCTTTCTTTAACTTATATAAATATTATAACATATTTTTTTATAAAAATCAAAGTTAATATATTTATTAGATATAAATAAAAATAGGGCGAGATTTAAATCTCGCCCTCAAGACACTAACATAACTTGTAAAGGCGTATTCTTTTAATTTACTATATAAAAATATTTGTCTTTTTTGAGTTTATGTTTTGCTGTATGTGTCTTGCAAATTAATTTAATTATACTCATTTTTTAATCTTTATAATTTAAAGGTTGATAAATTTCGAGAGCCTCAACACTCTAAATTTTAAAGAATAGCCATAGCATGAGCATTTGTTGTTAATAAAAGTAATTTTTAAGATAAAAAATTAATTTTGTTCTTCAACCATTATCATCACTTGATGTTAATAATAATTTTGCTGTTAGGCTCTCATTATTTAATTCCTCTTCTAAAATTTTATTATCAAAGAAGAGAAGAGCAAGATACCGGATTCGAACCGGCCCCACCTGCTTGGAAGGCAGGGATGCTAGCCGCTAACACCAATCCTGCGTAGATGGGATATCTTTTAGATATCCCTAAGAAGATAGGAACTTTAAAGAAAGGGGGGAGAAGATTTTTTCTTTTATTTCCTGTATATATTATACAAAATTTTTTTGAAAAAATCAACTTATTTTCTTAAAAACCAACGACAATATTCTTGATATGCTTTATCTTTATCCGGAATATTTTTATTCCATCTGCGGCAACTTTTAACAAGACTCTCCCAATACTGATTAAATGTCAAACCGACTGTCTCGTAGTCGCAAATATTCCAACTACACTCCACCTTTTTATAGGCTTTGTGATTTAAGGGATGCTCATTGATGGGAAGTCGCCGCACTTTATGATTTGCATATTTTTTAAAAAATTTGTCTTTTGTATCTCCCGCTCGGGGAGTATGTTTATAAGAATGACTCATTTTTCTAACCTCCTTTTGGATAGTTAGAAGATAATCAACTTCTTCAAGGGAATCAGTCCTTTCCTTTAATGTTAAGTAGGGGCGATGGGACTTGAACCCACACGACCAAGGGTCAGCGGATTTTAAGTCCGCTCTGTCTGCCTATTCCAGCACGCCCCCATATTTTATACAAGACTCATTTCACTTTAATATTTGTGGAAGAAATATCTATTAATTCAGTGTGAAAATTGCTGTAAGAGTCTTTTTTATTTTATATAAATATTATAACATATTTTTTTATAAATGTCAAATTATTCACCAACCGCAATCCATAAAAATTTTTTTCCCCATTTTAAACGAATAAAATCAATTTCTGATAATTCTTTAACTAATTCGGGTCGATTTTTTCTAACTTCATTGGTACTTTTGGCGATTCCAGCAGCAACAAGAATTCTTGGTAAATATCTTTCTTCAGTGAATAAAGTTTGAGATTTTTCATTTTCTTCCCAATCTTGTTCGTCATAAGCGAATAATAAATATGGTTTACATAAAGGTTTCCCAATTATAATATTTTGAAACATATATTTTCTCCTGGCAGCCCTATTGGGATTCGAACCCAAACTTACGCCTTCAGAGGGCTACGGTTTTAGAGACCGCTGTGCTAACCATTACACCATAGGGCAATATTAACTATCTAGACACATTAAAAAATAATTTACGGCGCTCTCCCAGCTGAGCTACTTTTTACTTAGTAAAAAGGTTGGGCTCGAACCAACGACATCCGGCTTGGCAGGCTTAATTTTTTAAATCAAATTTGCTGTTTATGTCTTTATTTCTTATATAAATATTATAACAAATTTTTTATTAAAAATCAAATTTTTTCTTTTCTTGGCGATAACGTTTTTCTTTGGCAATCGCCGCATAATGTTTCATAACTTTACATCTTGAACAGTTATTTTTATTTTTACAAAACCAACAGCCATCAAGATCAAGCCATACCCATCTCGGAGGCTGCGGTCTTGGTTTCTTTTTCATTATTATAATATTCCTTTTCAGATTGTTTCATTGAACTAATTTTTACTAAATCAGAATGTTTCCAATTTTTAGCAGGAAGATAATTTCCAGGTTTTAATCTGCGTTTACCTTTGTTGTTTGTTTTTTGAGAACACATAGGACAAGAGCAATGAATTTTATTTTTACTATATTGATGAAGATTATCATAGTAAGAATGTATATGATCTCTCCAATACCCATCGCTAATGTTTTTCTTTCGCTTTGCTTTTTTAAAAGAAACTTTTCTATTATATCCACCAACCATATATTCTCTCCTTCTGGCGGAGGCTCTGGGATTCGAACCCAGGGACCCTTGCAGATCGCCGGTTTTCAAGACCGGTGCATTCGACCGCTCTGCCAAACCTCCATATTATAGAAGGGATAATAATCCCCTCATTTTTACATTTCAGATAAAATCTGATTTAATTCAACTTGAGCTTCAATAACTTCAGCATTAGCATCATTATAATAATCAGTCATATCGGCAACATATTTCTGAGCCATAACTAATTGTTCATTTGCTTTCTTTAATAAAGAAGCGGCGCGTGCCGCACGCTTCTTGGCAATTTTTTCAGCACAACGTGCAACTGCTAGTTTAACACCTTTTTCTTCATTATAAGTATCAGCATTATGACAAATGGCTTTACCTTTTACTACCTGACCGGCATAAGTACTGCGAGCGATAATCTCAACGCCCAGATAATCTGGATGTTGATGTTTAATAATCTGATATTTCTCAATAGGATATCTCATTTTCTTCACCTTTTACTCTTTAGATTTATTTATTCTTCATCTATATAATAGATTACTTCACATTCACAATCGGGGTGATATGGAGGAAGTTCTTCTAACTTCTCTATCAACATTTTCCCCTTTGAAAGCCAAAAATCGCATTCGGGATGGTTATCACATTCACCATTACCTATGACTTCAGCATGAGTTGCGTGTTTATTCATTTTTCCGTGAATGATACCATTTGAAACGCAAGAAGTTTCAGTATCCATGATTAACACGCATCTATTAAACATATACCCAGATGAGTCTTCATGTTTGCAAGCATTTTCAAAGTGGTCTTTTAAACGCTCATACAAAGTTTTTCCATCTTTAGAATACATCAAATCGGCAACTTCCACCTTTAACGATGAATCTTTTATATTATACAAATCTTCAACCGCTTTTATAGTAATAGAATATGTGTGCTCGAGTGATTTAAAGATTAAATCATCAATATTTGTGGTTGATAAGAAGTGAGTAAAACTCCATTTCTCTTTTGGAGTATCCTTAAAATACTTCTTAATTGCAGAATGAATCTTAACTAAATAGCGGTCTTTATTACTATTTATATTATCACGCATTTCACGATAGCCATTTGTGATTTTCTACTTATTCATAATTATTTCCTCTCTTGGTGAGATATGGAGCTGGCGACAGGAGTCGAACCTGCAACCTGCTGATTTATCTATCAATTCTTAGCTACTTCCTCCTTGATTTTAGCTAACTGAATATTAAGTAAATAATCCTTTGCAAAAGTAATTCCTTTAGTTTGTCCATTTTTAGGAGGGGCAAATCGCAAAGTTTTTTCTACAGAACATTCTTGTACTGGAATCAAATAACATTCAGTATCCCAGTAGGTCGCAAAATAATCAATCTCATTTTCATTGTATCTGACATTTTTAACGACAGTGCAATTTACATGAGTGCTTCTACAAGAAAACTTAATTGCATTTTCGTCTTTTTGTGAAGCAGTTTTCACTTGAATTTTTAATAGTTGTCCATCAATATCAGCTACAAAGTCATATTTTGAATTATCTCCGAAAGGAATGTTTACGCCACAATTATAAGCCATAAATGCAGCCATACATTGCATTTCAGTAAGATTACCCTTTTTCTTTGAATCTAATTCCATATTCTTTTTCACTAAGTTTGATTGACAAATCAGCTGCTCTGCCATTGAGCCACGCCAGCATGTTTGTGAATCTTCTCTTTATAAAGAGAAGATTCACAAGACTCTATTTTTGAATTACAAATTAAAAGTTTGTTTCAAAATAAATTGCTGTAAGAGTCTTTTTTATCTTATATATATATTATATCATAAATTTTAAAAAAAATCAATTTTTCTTTTCTTTATTTATTTCTTGTTGTTTTTTTTGAGTTTTTAATGTATATTGTTTTTGTCCAATATTATTTGTTTTAAATAAAGGAAAAGACATTTTGTCAAAAAATAAAGAATCAGCATTTAATTCTAAATTAGCTTTTAAATATTTGTATTCAGCCATTTAATTATACCTCTTCGTCATCAGTATGATTCATAGATACTTGGAAATCGTTGTTTCTGAAAATAGCAATTTCACTTGCTCCAATATGAACAAAATTTTTGCCATCTTCAGGAGTTAAGAGACCCCAGAATAATAAATGATCAGTATAATATTGACTATCCATTACTTTTGTTCTTCCTTGTGCGTCCAGTCCGCTGTCATTAAAAATACCAAAACCAATAATATCTCCCCAAGCTTCTACAGATTCAGGAAAGAAAATCATATCTGAATTATAAATAAAACTTGCTCCATCATCAAATATTATTTCTCTTCCGTATTTACCATCATCATAATCTGTACCATCACTTATTATAGGATTTGAAATTACAAGTGATCCAGTAATACCAGTATTTCCTTTTCCTTCCCAAATACCAAATTTACCTATTACAGGGTCTGAAAAACTTTTTTGTGAAGTAACAGAACTAGGAGTTTCTAATGCGTAATCGGTATCATTATCTTTCATACCATCTAATCTTGTTCTTAAATATCCAGTTACACTTTTTGTTGCAGTATCGATATTCCAATCTGTATGAGGATCTCCATCTGTTATCCATGGTCCCCAAGGTTCTGCCCCAGGATCAATTGTATTAGTTGTTCTATTTGACCCATGCTGAATTGGCATTTTTGTAAATAGAGCTAAATATCTAGGACCTTCCATTCCTTTTAAATAAGGAGAAGAAGAAGAATCAGTATCTAATTTTGACGGACTAAAATCACTAAGATTACTAGAAGTACCTATTTTTATTTTCTGAGCTCCAGCAGTCTAAAAAACATGTTTTAATATACTATTTGCAATTTTTGCATTTAACATATATAAAATCCTCCTTTAATTTTTTACAATAAATATTAAAATTTATTTTTAAAATATTATTATTTCCTGTCCAATAATATTATAATAAAAATTTTTTATAAAGTCAATTAATAATGACTTATTAAATAAAGTTATAATTTATTAATATAGATAAGACTATATTATTTCATTAGATTGTTTATAATTTAATAAATCTGGGTTATATAAGAAAAAAGAAGAATATTTTTTCTTACATCGAGGATCACAAGATCCGCGAGATATTTTTTCTTCCCATTCTTCTAATGATTTAGTATAATAATGATTATAAAAACAATTAGAATCATATAATTTTTCACCATTAAAAAATAATGGTTCATGTGGTCCCATATTTTTTATTTTATTAGGTCTCACAATACTTTTATAATCTTTGAAATTTTCTACATTTTTACATTCTTGAGAAAATCTCTACTAAACTAACTAATCTTTATAATATAACTATCCATTCGCATTAAATAATTTCTATTTTATAAAAATTAAATCAATATTTGAATTAATATTATCTAAATAATTATTATTTGGTAAGTATATGAATTCATCTATATCAAAAAAAGCAATCCAATCATCTTTTTTTCCAATCTATAAACAATGAGTATAGGCTTCTATCTACATATTAAATACATATGAATTATGCCAATTAATAATAGTAAATGAATTTTTATCAAATTCATTTACTATTATTGAAGGATCCTCAGTGCCTGTATTGTAAATATAAAAATGATTAAATCCTTGATTTAAATGCCATTGTATCCATTCTTTTAAATACTTATTTTCATTTTTAATTAACAAACACAATGATTTTTTCATTATTCTATTAAAGTTGAAGTCATTAAATCTGAAGACTATAGAAATTCAAAAACAATTTTTAAACCATAATCTATAATCTTAGAAAATTCTGGTGTTACTAAATACATTGTATCAACATAAATACTATCCATTAATTTTGCCATCCATAAACCAGCTGGAAAATTAATTGGTTCATCGCTACCAAAGAAAAAACTTGCCAAGTAATCAAAAGTAAAATCATGAGGAGCATTAATATAAGTAATTGTGCGGCTACTCATATTTACTCCAAGCTATATACCTGATTCAGCTAGATTGCGCAATTCCTATTCTACTTCTTCAGAAGCACTACTTCCAAATAATGAAATACAAATCTATCCAAAAGAAGTATTTTCTTGCACATTGCAACTAGAACTTATAATATTTGCAGGACCTAAAGTTACTCCAAGTAAATCTGGTAACATAACCATTATAGCTACTTCACTATTTAGTAAATTTTCTAAATTAGGTGCGCTAGACCCTTGAAGTAAATACATATTTAAAGTATGTGAATTACCCAATAAGAATTGATCATTTGTCATTTCAATAGAATCAGAAACTCTATAATAACTAAGATTTTCTTTTGCTGGAATCACATCTAAATTTTCTATATTTCCATCCCAAAATTTAGCTATATAGGAATAATTTCCATTTCTAGCATAAGCATCCTTAATATTATATACATTTCCGCTAAGTTTAATTTCGCTAATATTTTTCATTATTAAATCTCCCATACTCCGTCAATAGTAACAATACCATTGCCATTTAAAATTTCATTATTTACACTACTATTTATATTTAATTCTTCTTCTATAACAGTTGTAGAAGTATTATTTTCAAAAATTAAAGTTTCATTTTCAACAAATCCATAATTTAATTCTAAAAGTTCATTTTCTACAGTGCCCTCTGTTAGTATTAAACTTTCATCACTAACATTTATTGTTGGAATTGATGGACTATTATTATTATTTTCAAGATTAATAATTCTTTGAGTTAAATTATAAATCTAATTATTTAAAGACTCAATAATATTTTCCATTTCCGCAATAGTTGTTTGCATAGTAGACATAGTTTTTTGCACAGTAGAAATTAAATTCCCTACTGCTTTAGCATCTGCTATATGATCAGATTTTGTTAATGTTTTATCAAATTGCAAATACTTATTATCAAGAAGTTTATTAGCACCATCTTCAATAGTAAAAGATACTAGTTTATCTGAATAATTTTCTTTCGTTGCAATTAAAGCAGTGTCTTCTCCATCTGTTTTAATAAGTATTAAAAATGGCTCTCCAGTATCTTCTTTTTCTTTATCAAATAATGCTGCATTACCAAAAAAATAACTATATCCTATTTCTGCTCCATTTTTACATTTATAATTATAAATTTGATTATTAAAATTAATAGTATAAGTTTTATCTATTGTAATGCGTGAATCTACAATGATATTAGAAAACCCTACTCCAGATCCAGTATTTTCATCATAATAGAGTTGAGCATAAATACCTGATGCTACTGGGGGGAGAGGACCAAAAGGTTTATTTTTTATAAATGTACCTAAGGAATTATTTTTTTCCTCCCAATCGCTCTATAACTATTGTCCAATAACCCAAGAGCCATCTTCTGTAATTAATGTATAACCATCTAATGCTTTTGATGCTTCTGGTAATAACTAACCATTAAGATATTTTGAATCTATTTTTTTATATGTCTATCTTTTTGCTTTAATTGAAATTGAATTACTGTCAGTAGTATAAACTTTTTCATTTGCTAAATCAATAAAGAAAGGTATATTTCCATTTATATTAGATGTATCTTCAACAATACCTCCATTTAAAATCCATAATTTTGGATTTCCGAGTCCATCAGTTGATACATACTAATTATTAATATCATATCCATAATATCTATCAACAGATACATAATAAGTTTTATCATTCCAAGTAACCATGCATGCAACAGCATTTTCTGGAATATAAGTAATTTCACCATCTATCCATACATTAATATTGGAAACTCCAGTTGATTCAAAATTATAAGTATCTTCTTCAATAATTGCTGGCATTTCTCCAAACGGTTTATTGTGAATAAAAGATGCTGATTTTACGTTTACAGATTCCCAATCTGACTAAAAAGCACCTTCACTAATATTTGGTTTATTTTTAATAAAACTTAAAGAGTTAGAATCTTTTTCATTCCAATCTGCCTAGAAGTCTAAATTTGTTGGTTTATTATGAATATAACTTAAAGCCCTATCATCAATTTCATTCCAATCTGAAAATACAGTTGGTTTATTTTTAATATAAGCGGTAGATTCAGTATTTTGTTCATTCCAATCAGATTGAACTCCTATATCATCGGGTAACCATTCTTTTTCAATTTTTACCAAAGGATTTTTTTGATATGCATATAAAGAGAAAGTATTATTCTACCATCCAGTACCATAGTTTAATACACAATAAAAAGCATTATTGGTAATAAAGAATGGAACTTTTGGATAATCAAAAAAATCTTCTGAATCAGGTATTACCTCAGGATCTCCAGTATAATCAGGAGTGTCTGGATATGGATAACAATATATTGGATTTCCTATTCCCAAAAGATCAACAGCTTTATCACCATATCTTACATATACCTTATAATTTTCTGCTTTTAAAGTGTATGTTGTTCCATTATATTTAACAATATATGTTTCGCCTGCTTGAATACGATGTTCTAATTTTCCATCTTTCCAAGGGCCTTCTTGTCCATCATATTGTACTCTATCAATTAAATGATATCTATTTTCTTTAATTAAAGTTGAAAAATATCCAAAAGGTCTATTATGGATGTATTTAAATGAATTTACATTTTGTTCATTCCAATCTGAAGTTATTTCATCTTTTGGTAGCCATTTTGTATCTATCAATTTTAAATTAGAAGACTACTAAATCGTTAATAAAATTTTATAATTTTTAGTAGAAAAGAAAGTATCTGATAATGTTAAAAAAGTTAAAATTTTATCATTTGTAGTTTGAATCTAAAATAATAAAAATGGTTCTTCAGTATTTATTACTTCATTTGGATATATTTCAAAAGGAAATAATGGAATTGAAATATTTCCTATTGTATAATATTTAAATTCATTATTACCACTATCATTATACTAAGTTTCTTTAACTTTTGCATAATATTTTTTTTCATTAATGTTAATAACTAATTCTTTATTAACATATTCTTTTAAATTAATATTAAATTGATTTGATAAAGAAAAATTACATAATTCATCATTTTGATCATAAATGTTAGAAATTTCCTCTGGTCCAAAAATATTATCTATTTGTCCAAATGGTTTATTTTTTATAAAATTTAAAGATTTTGTATTTGTTTCTTCCCAATCTGGAGATATAGGTAAATATTTTTTATTTAATTCATGAACTATTTCATTAATTTTATCAATTCTATTAATTTGATATTTACATGAAGCACTAGAAAGAACAGCTTTTCTACATTCAATTACATAATTTTCATTATAAATTGGATGTTTTCCCTTTTCAGTGAAAGCAATTGCAAAATGTAATTCATTACTTTCCCAATCAGTATTAAAAAGATTTAAATTACCAATATAAATAGTTTCGCTATTTTCTTCAATAAATGGAACGATTGGATTAAAATCAATATGATTAAAAACTTTATCATCCCATATTAATTGATACTATGTATCTTTTTTTAACAATTCTAACCAAGGAGCTTCATCAAATAACATAATATTATAATATATATTATGATTATCAGATACCTCTGAAAAATTTCCAGTTGTTTGATTTATAATTTCAGTTGTGTCATATTCGTATTCGGAATAAAAAGGACGATTTAAAATATAACCATTTTTTTCTGGATCATTTTCAATCCAATTTGCTTGAGCTCCTCCGCCAGATCCTTCTTCGTGATAAATGATTTTTTCATTGGTAGTTGAAGTTAATGCAACTTTTTTTATATTATTGTACTATATAGCTTCACCTTTTATATTTTTTATCTAAATATTGGCCAAATTATTTCACCTCCAAAGTATTTATATCTGACTGAGTAATTTCATATCCTTGACGAATATATAAAGTATCTCCATCTTGAATTGGACAAAGCCAAATATTAATATTTTTCATTTCTGGCTTAATCATTAAAAATTCATTTACTTTAAATGAAATTTCTCTCCAAGGCATATTAGATTTTATATAAGGAGTAATTTCAAAGAATTGATTTACTCTCATATCTTTTGTATCATTATTAATTTTAGTATTAGTCTAAATTGAAGTATTTATATTAGTTTGTAATTCTAAAATTTCTGTAGATATTTTACAAGAATCACCAGAAATTAATATATTACTATTTGTTCGTAAACCAAAATAATCTGGTGTAATTGCCTATAAATTTATCTTATGATTTAAATTAATTACTCTTTTAATATTTAATTTTGGTCCTTCTTCATTAAAAATTGCAATTTTTGTACCATGTATTGAAATATTTTTATTTAAATAAAGATCAATATCTGGATTAGTAATTTTACCAGCTGGTATTAATGATATACTTTTTGTAAGTGTAGCATTTAAATTAATAGGATTATTTTTAATTAATTTTACATTATTATTTATGTTCATTGCCAAAAGAGAAGAAAAAAAGTTGTCTAATTTTAAATCTAATTTAGCTTTTTTACTATCAATATTTGTTATCATTTTTTCAGCCACAGAAGAAGAACTTGCACTATTTAAGCGATTGATATTATAAAAATCAATTATATTATCAGTACTATCAAGAATTAAAGCTTTTACATTAAAAATTGCATAAGGAGAAATTTTTATTGTATCTTTTAATGCGGGTATAATTTTTGGAGAATTGATAATATTTATATAATAGTTTAAATTTAAAGACATATCAATTGTTGTATCTGTAATATTTAAACTTGACATGTCTATTTTATGTATAATAGGAAGATTATTTTTCTAATGAATATTTTTTTCAATATTAGTATAGAATGAAGTATGTTCATGTAAATTAATATTATTATTATTTTTTAATTTATTTATCTTTTTATATATTGAAGAATTAATAATATTAAAATTTAATGGTTGTTTTACGGCACCAAATTTCTTACTTTTTGTTGTTATTAACTCTAGCGGTGTTACTAGCATATCCATTTTATTATTAACCTAAAATGGAATATTTTCTTTTATAAAAAATACATTAGAATAAAATTGAAGTTTATTTTCTTCCTTTAAAGGTAAATTATTAACTAAATTCAAATTTAAATATTTTTCAAAATCTAAATTTAATTTCTATTTTATATGAATATTTTTAAGACTAAATTTAGAATTTAATTTAAAGTCATCTAAATTTAATTTCTATTTTATGTGAGTATTTTCAAGACTAAATTTAGAATTTAATTTAAAATTAAATTTATTATTACTTACAATATTTTTATTGTTTAAAGTAAAATTACTAATAT
>JAEIGA010010061.1_pt1 | contig 14326 bp, 11 predicted proteins | sample 9270691 | NCBI WGS metagenome assembly JAEIGA01 (sample SAMN17057246, study PRJNA624740) | gut metagenome | biome: biome; isolation source: fecal sample | host: Bos grunniens | place: China: Xizang | collected 2019 | reverse complement strand
GAAAAATAGCTTTGAACACCAACCTTTTCTATATGGATTACAGAGACCAATTAGTTTTGACTGGCGAGATTAACAATGTTGGAGCGACTATTATGACAAATGTCGATAAAAGCTACAGATTCGGTCTGGAGGGAAGCCTTGCTTATCAACCAAATAAATATTTTACATTAGATTTCAATTTCGCTTTAAGTCAGAATAAGATTTTGAATTTCGTTGATTTTGTTGATAATTATGATGCCGACTGGAATTATTTAAGACAGATTGAGAACAATCTTGGTACAACAGACATTTCATTTTCACCTAATGTCATTTCAGGTTTGAATTTGAAAGTAACTCCAATAAAATATTTAGACATCGTATTTCAGGAGAAATATGTTGGAAGACAATACATTGACAACACCTCCACCCTTTCAAGAAGTCTAGACCCATATTTTACAAGTAATGTTAATATTAATTATGAATGGAAGCAGTCATTGTTTAAGACATTGAATTTCAATCTTTCGATAAACAATATCTTCAACAACAAATATTGCAGCAACGCCTGGGTTTACAAGGCACTTGTCGGAGGAACAGAATATATTGAAGATGGATATTTTCCACAAGCCGGAATTAACTTTATGTTTGGAATTATTGTGGAGATGTGATTTTATATAAAAAAACCAAACTACTTATCACTATAAAAAAGACGTCACTCACAATGATATGAAGTGACGTCTTAACTATTATTTCAAATTCCTCATTTAACATTTGAAGAAACTTCTCCGTCCCAAGTCAGGATTCCGCCTTCTAATTCAACAACTTTGAAGCCAGCTGCTGACAGCTTCTCAGCAGCCTCTTTGCTTTGACGGCCGCCACGGCAATAAACCGCCACGGTATTATCCTTATCAAGCATCTCAATCTGCGACAAGAAATCTGGTGACTCAAGAGCTATATTTACTGCACCTGGAATATGACCTTCAGAATATAAGTCATTAGCTCTCACGTCTATCAACTGAACATCAGGTTTTTCAATTTCAACTTTAAATTGTTTAGCGTCAACTGTTTTAATTTCGTTTTTGTTAGTACAAGCCGTCATAAGGCTTATTGCAATTGTCATTAAAAATAATTTAGTTTTCATATAGTTCATATTTTAGATTAGTTTTACAAAGATACTATTTTTTTTATTTTGAAACAAAAAAAGGCGCCTCTGTTAAGGGCGCCTTCAGATATTATAATCAACTTAATAATTTCTTGATTGCTCTCATTGCCTCTCCTATAACGAATACAGGCAATGTTCCAACTATAATATAAAGCCAATCTTTAGCGCTCATTGCTTCCACATGGAACATATCGCCTCCGAAGCTTACAATAAGTAATTGGCCAGCAACTATTACAAACAATGCAAGACCAAAACCTGCTATTACATCTTTTCTAAACAGACCTTTAAATGCAGAACCTTCGCTATGAAATGCTTTAGCATTGAACAAGTTCCAGAATTGTAAGAATACGAATATTGTAAAGATGTAAGTTTGTTCAAGAACAGAAATGCCACTAGATGCATATTTAAAATTGAAATAATTTTTTATATAATCTACCAAGGAGAAGTCTGCCAATGAAGTAAGTTCTATATGTTTGAAGTATTGAACCAAACCGAACATAAACAACACGAAAAATACACCTACACCAAAGATTTGCCATACCATAGGTTTTGTTATGATATTAGCATCTCTATGACGAGGTTTCTCTTTCATAACCATTTCTGATGGTGGCAATGAAGCGAGAGCAAGAGCTGCAAATGTATCCATGATGAGGTTAACCCAAAGCATTTGAGTAACGGTGAGAACCATTTCTGTTCCAAGCAATGAGCCGAGCATAACTATGAGACATGCAGCCACGTTGATTGTCATTTGGAACACAATGAAGCGTTGGATATTGATATACAAAGAACGTCCCCACATAACAGCGCGTGCAATGCTATTGAATGAGTTGTCGAGGATTGTGATGTCAGATGCCTCTTTTGCCACTGTTGTACCATCGCCCATTGAGAGACCAACTTGAGCAGCTTTAAGAGCAGGTGCGTCGTTTGTACCATCACCAGTTACAGCAACCACTTCTCCATCACTTTGCAACAATCTTACAAGGCGCTCTTTATCCATAGGACGTGCACGTGACATAATCTTTATGTTATGCATAACAGAAAGAGCCTCTTCATCAGAAAGAGCTTCCCAATCTTTACCAGTGATATGGTTTACTTCTTTAGAGTCAGTGCCGAGCCACAAACCAAGCTGGCGACCAATTTCTATAGCTGTACCTGGAGTGTCACCGGTAACGATTTTAACATCAATACCAGCTGACATACAGTTTTTAACAGCTTCAGCCACATCGCCACGGATTGGGTCAGCGATAGCTACGACACCTAATAATATAAAGTTCTCAGCTACTAAATCATCGGTCTTTGAATCGAAGGATTGTTCATTAGGGTCACCCACTTTATATGCAAAAGCAAGAGTACGCATTGCCTTGCCTTGATATTCAAGAAGTTGTTTTTCAACATCCAAACGATATGGAGTAATATCAACATTACCTTCTGGAGTTGCTATTTTGTTACAATGTTTCAAAAGAATTTCAGGCGCTCCTTTTACATAAAATATAGGTTTTCCCATTGAAGGAGATTCCACGATAGAAGCCATGAACTTATATTTTGTTGAGAAAGGAACTTGTTGATACATCTTAACGCCTTCTCTCACTTGCATATAATCAATGCCTTGCTTATTCAACCATAGCAATAAAGCACCTTCTGTAGGATTACCGATTGCCTTGATTTTCTTTTCATCGCTGAAGTCGAGGAAGGCAGTTGTATTAAGAGCGAGGCTTTCTTTAATAAGATTGCTTATCTCATCATCTCCTAATTTCTTTTCAGGAAGAGCGAGGAAACTCATATCATTAACACTCATCTGATTTTGTGTCAATGTACCAGTCTTGTCTGTACAAATAACGGTAGCTGCGCCCATTGTCTCACAAGCATGCATCTTTCTTACTAGATTATTTGCTGTAAGCATACGTTTCATACTCAAAGCAAGACTGAGTGTCACGCTCATTGGAAGACCTTCTGGAACAGATACTACAATGATTGTAACAGCCATCATCAAAGTATTGAGCAAATACTGAGCGAAAGTGAGCCACTCAAAAGTGCCATAATCAAACATAACAAGACGCATCATAATGATAACAGCGGCTATTACATAACTTGCTATTGTAATAATCTTACCGAGATGATCTAATTGATTGTCGAGAGGCGTCTTGATATTATTATCAATTTGTGAACCTTTATAAACCTTACCCCATTCTGTAGCGTCACCGACTTTATCGACACGCATTACACCATGTCCATCAATAACCTTACTTCCGCGAAGAACGTAATTTGACGGATATGTTGCATCTTGTTTAAAATCATTAGGGTCGATTGTTTTAGTTGCCATAGGTTCACCTGTAAGGTCCGACTCATTGACCTGAAGTGAAAAAGCATCGATAAGTTCGCCATCAGCAGGAACCTCATCACCAGTTTCAATGATTACAATATCTCCAACAACGATTTCCTTACGACCTATAACTGTGATATTTCCATTACGTACAACTTTAACTTCTTCATCATCGCTGACTTTATTAAGGACTTCAAATTTCTTGTTTGCACTTACCTCAAAAGCGAATCCGATACATGTCGCTAACATAATTGCCACGAATATTCCTATAGGTTCAAATAATACTTTCAAACCTTCATCATGTGCAAAAAACTCATACAATGACACGCCGATTGACAATGCCAATGCTATTAATAAAATTCGGATTATCGGATCTGTGAATTTTTGCAAAAACTGATGCCACAGAGATTCCTTCTGTGGAGGTGTTAGCACATTGCTGCCATGTTTCTTGCGACTTTCTTCAACCTGTTCATTAGTTAAACCTTTGTGTATCATAAAACATCAATTTACTTTTATTTATTTAACGTTATTTTTTCATTTTCAAAAACAGTCATTTCGCCTAAATTATAATGACATCACTTTATTTATACAACTAACATAAAAATCATTTATTAGTTCTGCTACGATAATATTTTAACGAAATAGTCGTATATGTAAGATACATTTAATTACTGCAAATATAGCAATTTTTCATTTTTCTAATATCACCCAATATGCATAAAGTTTATATTTTTCAATGAAAAATATACAATCATACACAAAACTTATATTTTAATAAGTAATCACGGTATAATTTTATTTTTATAGTCTCATTACATTTGGTTTATGTATTTTTTCAATAGATTATAAGTAAATGTAATTCATAAATTTTGGCATATTGGAACAATTTATTTTCAAAAAAAAGGAGAAACAGAAGCTATGATTTCCTCTGCATCTCCTTTTAATCATGAGAGAATAATGTTAATATGGAATAACATTATTTATGATGATTATAACTTGCTCATTTCTTCTTCGAATACTTGTTTGAATTTTTCGTATTCAAAATCTGTTCTTAATTTTTCATCATTTGATATTGCTTTTACAACAGCGTCCAAAACAGTTTTACCTGTCAATTCCACGCAAGCGAAACAAATGATTCCACCTTGTACTGTTGTACTTGGCATTGTGCCTTCGCATATTACTGGTGTTCCTCTAAGAACTTGATTAACTACTGTGCGAGCAAGTCCTTGTGTACGTTGATTGAATTCAGCGTTATCGCCAGTGATGTATTCACTTGTATAATTATCGATAACGTTTTTCACTGTAGCTTCAACCATACTTGCCAACTCTGTACGTGCATTGTTTGCAGCCATTGTACGAGCTTGTTGCATTTGTCTGTCTCCGGCTGCAACATGTTGACCTAAATAACGGAAGACTTCTGTTGAAGCTTTACATTCTGGGCAAGGGAAATTTGCAACATTTTTGTTTGAACCGCAAGAAGCCATCACTAATACCATCAGTGCTGCTCCTAATAATAATGTAATCTTTTTCATTTTGATATTTTTTTTGTTAATGCCTACTCTTTGCTTTTCGGCTTACGCATAATTATTTATTTTTTACAAATTTATAAGCACTTTATTAACTACTCTTTTTTTACCGAAATTAAATTTTATTTCAACGTAATTGTCATCTTGTTCATAACAATCAAAAGTGTTGAAACCTATTTCTATAAGATTGCCATTATGTTTCTTGGTAAAATCTCTTGCGCAATCACCTTTCAATTGAGGCAAAGACTTAGTCTTCAATACTTTCTCATCATATTTAAGCTGAACAACAAGTTTTCCTGCTTCATTCTGCAAAACTTCTATATATATATTTCCTATGACATTTTCATAGAGAGAAATATTATTTTTAAGCTTATTATATTTTGTCACATCATCTTCGCCATATTCTTGAATCATAGATTTCATTTCGTTGATATTTTCAAGCATGACATCAATACTTTCTATCTCATCTAGAATATTTCTAAAATTATCTATCTTATCGTTAATTGCTTTTTCCTGAGCATTATAAGCAGCTATAAGCTCTTCTAATTCATAACTAGAGAAAGGATAAAGCATATAATAGTCATAACAATATTCCTTTGTTTTTTTATGCTGATATTTTTCCCAATACACCTCTGCTTTTGATATACTAAAACCTTGAAGAGCGGGCATCTTTACTATTTTTAAAGTTGTATTGTTCTTGATTTGCTCCAAATATTGCTCTTGGGTTTTATCTTCAAGTTCAACCACTGTCCAATCGATATTCTTTTCTATTTCACCGACGACTTGGACCGCTATTGAAGAAGCCACTTGCGACAACAGAGAAGCCATGACATTATTTTGCGCCTCTTCCAAAGTAGCGACCTTGTTTGCCTGAATCATAAAGGCTCCCATCTTATTGCCATTTGTCAGCCATCCTGGTTTGCTTTTAGGATTCTGTTCAACAAGTTTGTAATCCTTTTGAGATAAAGCAAACAAAGGCATTATGGTCAATAATAATATAATTAAATTCTTCTTCATATTTTATTCATTTATCCATGACACATCAGGAGTTACGTTCTTAATGTTAGCACTTGCCGATTCTTGTTGTTCTTGAGATATCCTACTTAATATATTCAAGGTATTATCATAGCAGCCGGTGTTTCCATCAATCTGAGGAATTGCATTCAATTCGCTAAGAGCTTCTTCATACATTCCGCAATCGATGTATGCGTTTATCGTCTTGACAACAGTCTCACATTCTGTATTGTAATATTCGATTATTCTATTTTTTCCAATAGTAATCATCTTTTTAATTTTAGGGTCACGCGCTTTGATTGATTTTATAGCTTCGACGACCGCTTTTCTTTCATTATCTGCAACTCCTTTCTTAACGAATATTTCCTGCGACATCAGAAGTTTCTTGCTATTGTCAACGATAAACATTGTTATTTCCACCTCTGCAACATAATTTATCGGCACTGTCGTAGTTTGTTCAATCGACAATACCGTCACAGAAGGTATCAGAAGAAATTTGTTTGAGTTATCAGTAGAAGCTATTCCATTAAGAGTGACAGCCTGATTCAATCTGTTATATAAAACAGAAGAAGCCTCTTCGCTGATATTATCATTTGAAGGATATAGCACACGAATTGATTGAGCTTCCGCCATATAAGAAACAGAAACAAGAAACAAAGCCAATAATAATGTTCTGATTTTTTTCATATTATTTCTCTCCTATTATAATCCAGACTTCACCGAGTCCGCGTTCATATATTTTGCTTTCAATCAAGAAAGGTTCTTTTTTGAGGTAACTTCTTAATCCGTTGACAAATCCGCGAGCGTCTAACGGTGACAATCTTCCGTTTCTTTCTCTATATAAAGGTATGCGAACTTGCTCGAAGGACAAATTTGTTGCAGTAGCAATATTACGTGTAGGAGCGTGATTTACAGTATTATCTTCCATCCAGTATGAGATGATATCGGTAAGTTCAAGATAATCATCTTCAAAATCAAATTCAGATTCAAAATCGACATCTGCGTTATCCCACACTTTAAGTTTAACAACTATTTCACGGCCGTTGTTAGCCATATCTTCAAAATGACTCATCAGCTGAGCGCAGAAAGAATCCATATAATTAAGGACTGCCTCTTCGAGCAGAAGATCAACAGGAGCTGATGTTGAAGGAGAGCCCACACCAGAATTAGCTGCTATGACTTTATTGGTATAAGCATCCAAGCCTCTCATATTAAATGTTATATAACGTTGTGGACCTTTTTGCATAACTGTATAATCGAGGTCGATTATAATGTCAGCCTTTGCTGTCCTAAGCACTTTATCTATCATTGACTCTGTTATATAAGCACCTGAAGAAGAACTTTCCAGGAGGCTCATCTCTACAGATTCCTGCTGAATAGACTTCAATGTCTGTTCGAGGTCTTTAAGAGGGAAGCCTCTCTCAGCCATTATCTTTGACAACTCCGAGATAACAAGTCGCAAATCTTCAATATTATCTTGTTTAAAAATATTAGCGATATCAGAGACTGTGTTTTTGGTTCCGTTTTCGTCAATCCACTCCGTTGTGTATCCATGTCTTGCGCAATAAACATCAGAAGGCATAACCATAATTGTAGGTTTCTTAGCCTGAGCCATAACAACTACAGACAAAACCATAAATACTATTGACAAAAATATTTTTTTCATAACTATTATTTAAATTTCAAATTAAAATAATTACACTAACAACAAGTATAAAATTCACTAAACACTTGCAAATGTATAAACTATTTTTTTACAAAACAAATTTTTAAATCAAAAAATAACAAAAAAAAGACGCCTTAGAAAGACGTCTTGAAAAAAGCATATTTATATTAGTGTATCAATTAGTTATGGAAGTGGATAAATAGTAGATGCATTATCAGGAGAGACTATGTCGCCAGTGAAAGTCACCTGTCCTCCATCATTTGAATAAAATATTATTCTTCCCGTTCCATCAGCCTGAATATACATCTTAAAACTTACAGGTATCACGCCTGTCCATGTCCTGAAGGAGCCAGATATAACGAATGGTCCATCAGGTTCAGACATATCAGGCATATAGGAAACCAATGTAGCAGGAGTGTTTGGAGTGTCCCACGACTGCCAGTTCCATCCTGGGAAGCCTGGGCTGCTATATCCAGGACCGATGCCAGGAACTCCAGGGCCATACCATGCCAAAGGCGCTGTTGCAGATGCAGGAGGCATATAAGAAGGCGGATTATTGAATGCCATACTTATTGCCACCTTGTCGCCTATTATAGCGAAATAATTCTGAAACGAAGATACAGGCGATTCCTGCCCGAAAGGACCGATAAAGGTGTTGGCCTCCAATACAAAAGTAGTGTCTTTCACCAACTTAATCATTTCGGCACGCGACTGTGCCAATTCCGCTGCCTGACGCGCCCTTCGAGCCTCGCGGCGCTGCATTCTCTCTGTCTTGGCACTCTGAGCACAAAGAGCGCCTCCCAAGACCATCAGTAATGTCAATGTGAGAAATTTTGATTTCATAATTTGTTGTTTTTCCCACTAAACAACAGATATTTGTTTTTGTTCAATGAAAAAGAAATTCAAAAACTCAGAAACTCAGAATTTTCAAGACGCCACATGTCAGCCGTCAGCTATCAGCTATCAGCTATCAGTAAAAATAGCACATGGCGTAAAAAAAAGAAAGTTGAAAATCACTTTCAATTTTCAACTTTCAATTTTCAGTTTTCAATTTATTTTACATATTCTGTAACGTCTGTGTTTGGCTCAAGTTCAATCGGCTCCGTACCATATTTGAAGACAACCATTTTCTTGCCGCCTTTCAATGCTATTCTGTCGCCTTTAACCCAAAGTGCTGATGCTTCACGAAGACCAACGACTTTCATATCTTGATTTACAGCAAGATACTCATTGATACGATCTTGACGTGTTTCACCTCCGTGTTTAATCATCTTGTCTATTTCAGGATGTGGGTCGAGATAGTGAGGGTTGATTTGGAATGGAACCAAGTTCAATGTGTTGAATGAAGCTGGTTGCACTATAGGCATATCGTTGGTTGTGCATAATGTTGGTGCTGCGATATTAGAACCTGCGCTCCATCCGATGTATGCTGTGCCTTTCTTAGCCGCTTCAGCGATAGCGTCCATAAGACCATATTTATGAAGTTCAGCGACGAGATGGAATGTGTTGCCGCCACCGACAACGATACATGCAGCTTCTTTAACGAGTTGAATCTTATCTTCCACTTCATGAACAGAAACGAAATTACGAAGTCCTAATTTTTCTTCGAAAACCTTCTTTACTCTCGCTGTATATGCATCGTAGCTTTGTGGATAAGGATTGCCATTGATATATACGCCTGCAAAAGGAACGAAAACGATTTTGCTGTCAGAAGTGAGATTGTTTTTCTCGCAGAAAGACTCGAGCTGGCTCATTGCCCATGCCAAATATGTCTCTCCAAAATTTGTTGAGTTACTTATTAATAATAGATTCATTTTATTCAATTTTTGTTTTGCCAAAATTAAACATTTTTTCTTAATCATTTCAATATTTTTCATATCTTTGAGACAATTATTTTCGCATGAATTCAAAATCACAATACTATGAAAATTAAATCATTTATAATCTGTTTGATAATTTTATCCATCAGCAATTTAATATACGCTCAAAAGAAATACACTTTGCAGTCTCCTGACAAAAGGACTAATGTCAGCATTACTATAGGCAATGATTTTTTAACATATTCGGTGACACAAGACGATGTTATCATCATCAACGACTCTCCTATCACGATGGAGCTCAGCGACGGCAAAATACTAGGAGCGAATCCTGTGGTGAGAAGTTACGACAACAAGACCGTTGACAAACTCATCAAAGCAGAATTATACAAAAAAGAATATATAGAAGATTATTACAATGAACTAACGATAAGATTCAAAGGAAGCTATAATGTGGAATTCAGAGCTTATAACGACGGCGTAGCATATCGTTTCTGCACCGTATTACCTAAACAAATCACAATAGTAAGAGAAGGCGTTTTCTATAACTTCGAAGAAGACTACACCGCTCATATTCCTTACGTCAACGAGAGAAGAAGCGAATTGGACTTCCTTCAAAAGCAATTTTTCAATTCATTTGAAAATACATATACAATAACTCCTATATCAAAAATGGAGAACGACAGAATCGCATTCATGCCTGTCATGGTTTCATTAAAAGACGGAAAGAAAGTCGTCATCACAGAATCTGATTTGGAAGATTATCCTGGAACATTCTTAAGAAAAAACAATATCGAGAACAGTCTGGCCGGCATCCACGCTCCATATCCAAAGACAGAAGTGCAAGGCGGTCATAACATGTTGCAATACGTTGTTAAAGAACATGAAAACTTCATTGCCAGAGTTCAGGGAACACGCAGTTTTCCTTGGAGATGTATGATAATATCTTCAGATGACAAGGAATTATTAAACAACGATATGGTTTACCGATTGGCATCACCTTCACGCGTTGAAGACGCAAGTTGGATTGTTCCTGGCAAAGTCGCCTGGGAATGGTGGAACGCATGGAATATCAAAGGCGTTGACTTTGAATCAGGTGTTAACAACGACACATACAAACATTACATCGACTTCGCTTCTGAATATGGAATAGAATATGTCATCTTGGACGAAGGTTGGGCGGTGAATAAAAAGGCTGACTTATTCGATGTTGTTCCAGAGATTGACATCATTGAACTAGTGGAATATGCTGAAAGCAAAGGTGTTGGCATTGTATTATGGGCAGGTTATCTCGCCATGGACCGCGACATGGAAGAGGTCTGCAAGTACTATTCAGAAATCGGCGTCAAAGGTTTCAAAGTGGACTTCATGGACCGTGACGACCAGAAAGCCGTCAACTTCTACTACAGAATGGCTGAATATGCAGCGAAATATCATCTCATCGTCGACTTCCACGGAGCATACAAACCAACAGGCCTGAACCGTACCTTCCCTAACGTACTGAACTTCGAAGGGGTTTTCGGTTTGGAACAGACAAAATGGGGACAAGACATAGACTTGGTCACTTACGAGACAACGATACCTTTCATAAGAATGCTAGCCGGTCCTATGGACTACACACAAGGCGCGATGCATAATGCCAACAAAGACAACTACAGAGCAGTATGGAGTGAGCCAATGAGTCAAGGCACACGATGCAGACAGCTTGCAGAATATGTTATTTTCGAGTCACCTTTCAATATGCTTTGCGATAGTCCAAGCAACTACAGAGACGAAGAAGAATGCACCAACTTCATTGCCGACATTCCTACGATATGGGACGAGACAATAGCTTTGGACGGAAAAGTCGGAGAATATACAGTGATAGCACGTCGTTCAGGCGACAGATGGTACGTAGGCGGAATCACCAACTGGGAAGAAAGAGAGATAGAGATTGACTTATCTGAACTCGAGCTGAAAAACACTCAAGCCATAGAGTTCAGAGACGGTGTCAACGCCAATAAAATAGCTAGTGATTATGCCAAAAACAACATCACTATAGAAAATAATATTTACAAAGCCAAAATGAAAAAAGGCGGAGGATTCGTTCTTATTTTATAACACACTGATATATAATATTATAAGTCCAAAAATTATTTCTAAAAATTCGCTCATTGATTCAGATTTTTTTTGCAATTTTGCACCTCAAAAAAAAATTGGATTTATGAGTGAACCGAAAGGTGCTTTACTTTTAGGAACAGAAAGCGTTGGAAAGTTATTGAAGAAGTACGCCACACCCGCCATCATCGCGATGACGGCTTCTTCGTTATATAATATGATTGACAGCATTTTCATTGGACACGGCGTTGGTCCATTGGCGATTTCAGGATTGGCAATCACCTTCCCATTCATGAACTTGGGCGCCGCAATCGGAGCTATGGTCGGCGTTGGTGCGTCAACAGTGACAGCCATGGAACTAGGCAAGAAAAACTACAAGAAAAGCTGCCGCGCTTTGGCCAACACTGTAATGCTCAACGTGATTTTCGGAATCATATTCACAGTGGTTTGTCTAGCATTCCTGAAACCAATATTATTCTTCTTCGGTGCCAGCGAGCAGACACTTCCATACGCATACGAATATATGCAAGTGATACTCATAGGTAACATCATCACCCACCTATATCACGGATTGAATTCTGTATTAAGAGCTTCCGGCCATCCTAACGAAGCCATGGTAGCGACGATAATAACGGTGCTGGCGAACATATTCTTAGACTGGCTCTTCATCTTCCCTCTTGGAATGGGAATACGCGGAGCTGCTATTGCAACCGTCATCGCTCAGACCATACCATTGATATATCTCTTCAAGATATTCTCCAACAAGAACGAGCTGGTTCACTTCGACAAAGAAGATTTCGTCTTCGACATAAAAATCATCAAAGATATACTCGCAATAGGTTTATCTCCATTCCTATTGAACTCAATGCTTTGCGTCATCATCATCCTGATAAACACCGGACTGAAGAAATTCGGAGGCGACTTATCAGTAGGAGCCTACGGCATTGTCAACCGCGTGACATTCTTCTTCACGATGATAGTATTAGGCATCACCCAGGGCATGCAGCCAATTGTAAGTTACAACTACGGAGCACGTCAATACGACAGAGTCACCGAGGCATTAAAGAAATCCATATTATTAGCATTCGTGACTTTATGTATAGGCTGCCTCATCGGTGAGCTCACGCCACGATTCACATGTTCGCTCTTCACCACTGACGAAGAACTGCTGCAATACTCCATCGATGGAATGAGAATAGTGATGTGCACTTTCCCTATAATCGCATTGCCTATAGTTATAGGAAACTTCTTCCAAAGCATAGGCAAAGCCAAGAAATCGATATTATTGTCATTATCCAGACAAGTTCTGTTCCTCACACCTTTATTAATAATATTACCTAACATAATAGGCATCAAAGGCGTATGGTGGAGCATCCCTATTTCTGATGCAATCGCAACGATACTGTCTGTGATAATGATTCAGAGACACTATAAATGGAACTGAGAATCTGAGGATCTGGGGAACTGAGGATCTAAGGATCTGGGGAACTGAGGATCTGAGGATCTGAGGAACTGAGGATCTAAGGAACTGAGGAAAATTTATAAAACAAATTTATTAAACCTTAAAACTAAAATTATGAATTCTATTTATTTACCCATCTTTTCAAATGAAGAAGACAAGAAGAAGATGAAAATCGAAGAGTTATCATTTGACTTTGCTAAAAGGATAGTTTTTCTTCATAAACATCTGACAACAACTTCTGACAACAAGGAATTTGTTATTTCAAAACAAATTTTAAGATCAGGTACAAGTATTGGAGCAAATATAGCTGAAGCTGAGCATCCTCAATCGACTGCTGATTATTTAAATAAAGTCAGTATTGCCTTAAAGGAAGCTAACGAAACAAAATTTTGGTTGTTATTATTAAGGGACTGCAACTATATCTCCGAAAAAGAATCCGAATCATTATTATCAGACTGCTATAGAATTATTAAAATATTAGCCACTATTGTCGGTAAAATAAAATCAAAAATAAAATCAAAAATAAAAAAATAACCTCAGTTCCTAAATTCCTCAGTTCCTCAATCAATACTCTACATTTTCCAAAAAGAGAGCGTGTGCCGGCATTGACGTTCCTGCTGAGCAGCGGTTTTTGTTTTCTATGACGCCTCGGAATTGTTCCAAGGTGAGTTTGCCTCTTCCTACTTCGAGCAAGGTACCTACGACGGCGCGCACCATATTTCTTAAGAATCTGTCGGCTTTTATTTCAAAGACTAACAAATCATTTTCTTCAAAGAAACGTGCTGCCATAATCTTGCAGTTGTTCGTCTTGACTTGAGTATGCAGTTTTGAGAAACTTGTAAAATCAGTGTATTCGAACAATATATCAGCAGCTTTCTGCATCAGTTCCACATCGAGTTTGCCGTAATAATAATAAGCGTCTCGTGTGTGGAAAGGATTTTTATTTAATGAAATATAATAATGATATGTCCTTGATGTAGCGTCGAAGCGCGCGTGCAACTCGGAATCCACCTCCCAGCATTTATAGACTACTATATCTTCAGGCAAGAAAATATTGAGACGATGAACGAAAGACTCGCAGTCGGCGATGTTTTTCTCCGTATCGAAGTGAGCGTAGAAGTTACGGGCGTGCACTCCAGTGTCGGTGCGGCCGCATCCTGTTATGCTGACCTTCTCCCCTAACTTCAAGCCTACACACTTCTCCAGTTCTTCCTGAACTGAGATAGCGTCAGGCTGAATCTGCCAACCATGATAACGAGTTCCGTTATACGCCAAATGCAAAAAAT
>JAEIGA010010060.1_pt1 | contig 14327 bp, 13 predicted proteins | sample 9270691 | NCBI WGS metagenome assembly JAEIGA01 (sample SAMN17057246, study PRJNA624740) | gut metagenome | biome: biome; isolation source: fecal sample | host: Bos grunniens | place: China: Xizang | collected 2019 | reverse complement strand
GCCTAAGTTCGATTTTACTGCAGCTTACACCTTATCATGGAATGAAAGGTACTTTGAGAGCATTTATCGAGACTGGTATCCTGACAGGAATGACCACAGACATAAGTTCACAGTCTCTGGAACCTATAAGTTCGGTAAACGCTTTGAAATGTATGCTGCTTGGCACTATCACAGCGGAAGCCGCTTTACAGTTGCCTCGAATGTGTCGTCCGAACAGTTCGATCCGTCCGAGGATCCCGGATATGGTATCATATACTTTGGGCCACATGATGGATTCAAGCACGAGTATTATTATTCCAGCCCGAATAATGTGAAGATGCCTGCATATCACAGACTGGATGCAGGATTTAATTTTAAGAAGACGACAAAACGAGGAAATGAAAGCATATGGAATCTCAGTGTCTATAATGCATACTGCCGCATGAATCCGATTTGGGCAGCTGTTGATTATAATGGCCAGGGCAAGTTTCTTGGCAAGGCATATGGCATAATTCCTATCATTCCATCATTCAGTTATACACTTAGATTCTAATGCAATGAATAAATATATATTAAAGACATTAACATTAATGCTGATACTCGCATCTGTAATTTCATGCGAGACGGATTTCGAGATTGATAAGCTGGATGCAGAACCGATGTTCTACATCGAAAGCATCTTCTTTGATGAACAGGAACTCATTGAGATTTCAGTGGTTCCTACCTATGTGGTCACTGAAGACCCGAGAGTGTCAGAACTTCCGGAAGGTTTTTCACTAACTGTATTGGAGAACGGAAAACCTAGAGAATTGAATAAGGCAGACGATACATTCCAGAACCCTAAGTTCAAATGGTATCTCACAGGCGGCGTTCAGCCAGGGGCCGAACTTGAGATTTCAGCTAAGGCAAAAGGATATCCTGAAGCATATGCCAAGGTGCATGTTCCTGAGAAGTTTAATGACTTTTCCTGCAGCGTGGAGAAATATACTGATGGGAAAGCGATACTCCATATCGATTACTATGATGATCCGGATACCGAGGACTATTATGCTGTGTCTGTTGCTAGAAATGTCAAGCAGGTAAGATTTGACGGAACAGTTGATTCTGACGTATCCTATCCAATAATAAATATTCCGTCGCAGGATGATTTCGGTGATTATGCCTATTGTTCCTGGAATCTTGAGGGAATGTCTTGGCCAGAATATAGAAACATCGTGTTTTGGAACGATTCACGCGAGACAATATCCGGCAAGCAGAGGATGACAATCTATATTAGTGAGAATCAATCAGAACCATCATTTGATTATACAGAACCAACCATGGGTGCTGTCGGAGAGGTAATAGGGACAACTTACGTCGGGGATTATGTGACGCTCTATAAACTCGCCCCAGGAACATATCATTACATCAACGGCAAATGGAATGAGAATTACAATGATATGTCAAACATGGGGCTGGTTCCGCCGACGTGGACATTCACAAATATAGACGGAGGAATCGGTATGTTCGGCCCGATGTCTTCATCAGAGCCATACCTCATAGAATGGAACTATTTGAATTAAAGACCAAGACTCATGAAAAAGATAATATTAACACTATCCGCGATACTTCTGCTTGCCTCTTGTGAAAAGCACTATTATGACCCTGTAGTTCAGATAAAGGAATACGAGGGCCTGATACTCCAAGAAGGCGAAGTAATAATGATTGACTATGTATATGCGCCGGTTGAAACAAAATTTACCGCACCGACAGCATGTCTCACTTTCAGGTATCGTGCATTCATAGATGATGACATCTATTCTTATGCACTGGTTGTGGGAGGGTCATATCCTCCTCTCAAGATAGTCGTTCCTTGTAATGACACCTTCTCTGAGAGAAATATAAGGGTGGAGATATCTGCCGGAAAGACATATGACAGGTATCCTGAAGAATGGGGAGAATGGCAGGAGGTGTTTTCTGCGACCCAGGCATGCCTGGCACCCGGAGAAAGTCAGACTACGACCGAGCTTGCTGATAAGAAGATAATTGTGACTAAAGGAGATGTCTCAATACAGTTGGAGACTCCTGACAATGGCTCTATAATGCCTCTCAAGGTCCTTTTGAGCAAAGGCGAATTGACATTTGATGTAAATGTATACGAGGCATTGATATCTTCCGTCATTGAATCAGATGATGACAGGATCCTGAAGAATTATGTGCCTCTTAATCACGGCAGTGAATACCAAAGCAAGGCGGTGTATATGAATGACAGAGGTCAGATCATCATCCATAATGATTTTACTGACGGCGACAGCTCTCCATTGACCCTGATAGGAACCCCTGCAAAGGGTGATATTGATCAATTTCAGTCAATGTTCACCGGTAATGAGAAGCAGATGTTGACTTTATCATTGTAATAAATCGCAATTTGTGCGTCACGAATGATATATCTCTAGCATCTATAAACTGCAACTCAACATCACTATGAAAAGAATCTTTACAATTCTGGCAACGATAATCTGTCTCTGCTCTTGCGAGAAACAGGAACAATCTCATTAGAGTTTTCTGACGACAGGTCAGAATGTGTCGTTGTAGGAGGCGTAAAGGATTTACTCGCTGTAACTCGCACCACTTATAAGGCATATCTGAATGAAGCCAAGAAGATCTTCGTCCTTAATGAAGGTGACTATGACTCAAAGATTCTATACAGGGGACAGGTCACTGAAGATGTAAGCAGTCTTTTATTATTTCCTTAGAGTATTTACCTTTGCACGTTAATTTTTCGGCCAGTCCCGGTCGATTATTATTAAGAATTTAAAAGTTAAACCTATGAATAAAAGACTATTTCTGAATCTGATAGGTCTTACTCTTGTTGTAATGATCTTTACAATGTGTAAGATCCAGTCAGTTGTTGCTCCATCTACGCCGCTGGAGGCATTGGCTGAGTTGATTGCGGGAAACGAACGTTATGTCAGTGAAAGGACTATCCATCCACGTGGTGATATGGATAGGGTAGCAGAGACTGCGCCGCATCAGGCTCCATTTGCTGCTGTGGTGGGTTGTTCAGATTCGCGTGTACCAGTGGAACTGCTTTTTGACCAGGGAGTCGGTGATATATTTGTCATCCGTACTGCTGGAAATAACGTCAACAGCGAAATGGTAATGGGTAGCGTGGACTATGCCATAGAGCATCTTGGAGTAAAAGTCCTGCTCGTGCTCGGACATGGTTCATGCGGTGGAGTAACAGGCGCTATTTCTGAGGGAGAAGAAGAACATGGCAATATCGGCAGTCTCCTCTCGACCATCCGTAATGATGTAAGCCATCATCACGCTCATGTGCAGGTTGACCGTATTGTCGCGTTCCCTCACGTATCTGAGAAAATTGAGAATGGAGAATTGCTGGTTAAGCAGGCCTACTATGATGTAAATACCGGTAAGGTTACTATATATTAGTCCGAATCTTTTGTATCTTCGTACAAAATTACCGTTGATTATGAAAAAACTGATGACAATGCTTCTGTGGTTGGTGGCTTGCATGGAAGTATGGGCGGGAAACATCGTGTACGGTCCGTGGGTGACTGAGTCGCGTGCTGACCGCGTGACGATCTGCTGGATGAGCGAGAAACCTGGAATGGCTTATGTGGAACTCTCTGACGGAACAAAGGTCTGGGAAACATTCGCAGGACGTCGTATCTTCAAGCGCCTGCATTCTGTCCGTATTAAGGGTCTTGAACCAGGAATGGAACTCTGTTACCGTGTCTGCGGGCAGGAACTGGTGGATGACAGCAATGCGCGTAATCCACGTTTCGGAGACTTCTATGAGGGACCGTGGCAGCGTGTCAAGACCTTTGATCCCGATGCCGAAACATGCCGTTTTTCAGTTTTCAATGACATTCATAATCAGATAGGGGATTATTCTGCTCTGGCTGAGCAGGTTGATTCCGCTGCTACCGATTTCCTTTTCCTGAACGGTGATATCGTCAGTGCAGGTAACTATGTCGCAGACTCGCTGATCCGCTATGAAATCGAGCCTCTCGGAACACTGACTGCAGGAATCCCGGTGCTTTTCGCCCGTGGTAATCATGAAGGACGTGGCAACAATACACAACTCGTAGCTGACATCTTCCCGAACAGCGACCCGGCTCCGTTCTACTATACATTCAGGCAGGGACCTGTATCCTTCATCGTTCTCGACGCAGGCGAAACCGGACAGAAACGTTCTATCCTGTACAGCGGAAGTGAAGTATATGAAGATTATCTCAACGAGCAGATTAAATGGGCTCGTGAAGCAATGCAGGAGCCGCTATTCAGCAATGCTCCGGCAAAGATCTGCCTGCTGCATGTTCCGATGATCGATCATCCGAATCAGGATGATTATCTCCTCCAGCGCTGGCTCAATGTACACTTTGTTCCGCTTCTGAATGATGCCGGAATTGACCTGATGATAGGTGCTGATCTGCACGAATTCATGTATTGTGCACCTGGAACCATGAATAACTTATTCCCGATTCTGTCCAACGACGATGTGCGTCGTGTTGATTGCCGTTATGAATCCGGTAAACTGCATCTGAATGTTTTCAATGCTGCTGGACAGGAGGAGTTCTCGACCGAACTGGTGATCGAATAGCCCTATCAATATGGAATCCTTTTATTGTGTATTTAATGCATATTAGATATATTTACAATCTCAACTGATATACTTATGAAAAAGGTTCTATATCTTACAATTTTATCATTCCTGACTTTCTCTTGCAATAATGTTGAAGATCCGGCACCGTACGGAGTCGTGCCGACAAAAGCACAGGTAGAATGGCAGAAGAATGAATACACAATGTTTGTACATTTTGGCCCTAATACCTTTACTGGTGCAGAGTGGGGAACTGGTCAGGAGAAAGCTGAGATATTCAATCCTACAATGCTGGATTGCGGACAATGGGCATCAGTCGCTAAAAATGCAGGAATGAAGGGAATAATCATTACTGCAAAGCATCATGACGGATTCTGTCTATGGCCTAATCCTGTCAGCTCTCATACAGTTGCACAAAGTTCATGGAAGGATGGTAAAGGTGATGTCCTGAAGGAACTTTCAGATGCCTGCCGTGAATATGATCTCGGATTTGGTGTTTACATATCACCATGGGACAGAAATGATCCACATTATGGTACCGATGAGTACAATAATGTCTTTGTTCAGACACTCGAGCACGCATTGGGAAGTTATGGAGAAGTATTTGAGCAGTGGTTTGACCGCGCGTGCGGAGAAGGACCTAATGGAAAACAACAGGTTTATGATTGGCCTTTATTTAATTCAACAGTTCACAAGATGCAGCCTAATGCAATGATATTCAGCGACTACGGTCCTGGTTGCCGTTGGGTTGGAAATGAAGCTGGAACTGCAGGAAGAACATGTTGGAGTACCATCAATGTGAATGAGGATTTCACTGGTCCGGCTCTAAGTCTCAAGGATCTCAATGAAGGTATTAAAGGAGGTAACAAATGGGCGGCGGCCGAGACTGATGTATCCATCAGACCGGGTTGGTTCTGGAGAGAAAGCGAAAATTCCAAAGTCAAGTCGCTGCAGCATCTGTTGAAGATCTACTATGAAAGTGTAGGACGTAATTCGCTTCTTCTTCTGAATGTCCCTGCTGATACACGTGGACTCATACACGAGGTCGATTCTCTGAGACTGATGGAACTTCGTGCAGCTTTGGATGAAATCTTCAGCGTAGATCTGGCAGAAGGTGCTCAGGTTGAGTCAGATGACGTCAGGGGAGACTCAAGGAGATTCAAGGCTCAGAATATTCTTGACAAGGATTATGATAAATACTGGGCTACTGATGATACTGTCACAAAGGCATCATTTGTTGTCAAGCTTCCGTCATCAAGAACATTCAATAGAGTTCAGCTTCAGGAATATATTCCTTTGGGACAAAGAGTTTGCGCATTTTCCATTGAAGCGATGGCTGAAGACGGCACATGGTATCCGATCGCACGTGAAACCACTATAGGATACAAACGTATCGTGCATGTTCCTTCAACTACGACTACTGCCGTACGAGTTAATATTGAGGAATCCGAGGCATGTCCTGTGATCAATGGATTTGCTTTGTTCATGGATAATATCTACACCAGTTATGAGATGAACAATATTCCATCCGGTGAGATCAAATCTGTCACAGAACCATTAGTTGCAGACATGGGAGATATTACACCGATACGTGGTTTTGTATATGCCCCGAAACTTAACGGAGAAGGTGGAGTCATAGTGGAATATAAGGTGGAAATCAGCGATGATGGTGAATCTTGGGATCCTATTTCTCCAGTTCTTACCTTTAACAATATTGTTAATAACCCTATATCTCAGGAGATTACGTTTTCTCGCTATGTTGAGACAAGATATCTAAGACTCATCCCTGTTTATGCTCTTGAGAGATCCGCAAATGAAGGAATAGTCAGCCAGACATATGGAGTGTCAATGTTCGGCTGCATTCAATAATCGGTAAATATCAAGTCTGACTGATGATGTATACAAAATCAGCAGGTATCCTGATGAAAGGTTACCTGCTGATTTATTATTACGCTAATTGTATTTGTTTTATAAAAGCGGTCTGATTATTTCAAGGGCGTCTGCGCAAAGCTTTGTGATAGCTCCCCAATCCTTTGCTGCAAGTGCTTCCTTAGGGAAAAGGTTGCTGCCCATGCCTACGCATGTCACACCAGCCTTGAACCAACCCTCAAGGTTTTCTTTTGTAGGCTTCACTCCACCTGTAACCATAAGCTGGCTCCATGGCATCGGTGCCTTAAGACCTTTTACGAAAGCTGGTCCGAGAACATCGCCAGGGAATACCTTGCAGAGGTCGCAGCCAAGCTCCTGTGCCTTTCCTACTTCAGATACGGTTCCGCATCCTGGGCAGTAAGGAACGAGACGGCGGTTACAGATTGGTGCGATATCAGGGTTAAAGAGCGGACCCACGACAAAGTTTGCTCCCAACTGAAGATAGAGAGCAGCAGTTGCAGGATCAACGATAGAACCGATACCGAGAATCATTCCCGGTAGCTCCTTGTTTGCGTATTTTACGAGCTCTCCAAATACCTCGTGAGCAAAGTCTCCGCGGTTAGTGAACTCAAATGCGCGCACGCCACCTTCGTAACATGCCTTTACGACTGCTTTTGCAGTCTCAAGGTCAGCATGATAGAAGACAGGAACCATTCCTGTCTCCTTCATAGCTGCCAAAACCTGTTGTTTAGTATATTTTGCCATTTCTAATGTGTATTAGATCCCCGATCAAGTCGGGGATGACGTTTTTCGTCATTGCCGGCTTGACCGGCAATCTCACTAACGTGAAACGCGGCCAGAGCCGTCACCCTTCATGAGGTTCTCGACTTCAGCTACTGTTACCTGATTATAGTCACCATAGATAGTGTGCTTGAGGCATGAAGCTGCAACAGCGAAGTTGAGTGCCTTCTGGTCATCCTCAGGATAAGATATGAGACCATAGATGAGGCCACCCATGAAAGAGTCACCACCACCTACACGGTCAACGATATGAGTGATGTTGTAGCGTGGAGACTGGTAGAGTGTACCGTTGCTGTAAAGAACGCCGCCCCAAGTGTTGTGGTTTGCGTTGATAGAACCACGAAGAGTGATGATAACCTTCTGTGCACGGGGGAATTTTGCCATAAGCTGAGTACATACGCTCTCAAACTCTGCTGCGTTTACTTCACCATGAGTAGCAGTTACATCAAATCCCTCTGGCTTGATACCGAATACTTTCTCAGCATCTTCCTCGTTACCGAGAATTACATCACAACCTGCAACGAGTTCAGGCATTACCTCAGAAGCGGTCTTGCCATATTTCCAAAGGTTCTTACGGTAGTTAAGGTCGCATGACACCTTTACGCCAAGACGGTTTGCTGCCTGGATAGCCTCGAGACAAACGTCAGCAGCACCCTGGCTGATAGCTGGAGTGATACCAGTCCAGTGGAACCAGTCTGCTCCCTCGAATACTTTCTCCCAGTCGATCATACCCTTCTCGATTGTAGCAATAGAAGAGTGCGCACGGTCGTAAACAACCTTACTTGGACGTGCCACAGCACCTGTCTCAAGGAAATAGATACCAAGACGGTCACCACCGAATACACAGTGCTTTGTGCCTACACCGTAGCTGTGAAGATCTTTGATACAGCTCTCAGCGATGTCGTTCTTAGGGAATCTTGTAACGAACTCCGCCTCAAGACCATAGTTTGCAAGTGATACTGCTACATTAGCCTCACCGCCACCGAATGTAGCCTCAAACTGTTTTGCCTGGTTGAATCTAAGATAACCTGGTGTTGCAAGGCGAAGCATGATCTCGCCAAATGTAATTACTTTTGCCATGATTGTATTCTTGTTAGATCCCCGATCGGAGTCGGGGATGACGTTATTATCTCATTTCAGTGTAAGGAATTTCGTCCTTGTCACCATAGTTAAGATTTTCGCCGCCCATTCCCCAGATGAACATATAGTTGCTGGTTCCGGCAGCTGCGTGGATTGACCACTCTGGTGAAGTGATTGCCTGCTCGTTCTGCATCCATACGAGGCGCTGCTCCTTAGGCTCACCCATGAGGTGACAGATAGCGTTGCCTGCTGGTACGTAGAAGTAGAAGTAAGCCTCCATACGGCGTGTGTGGGTGTGAGCTGGCATTGTGTTCCATACAGAACCTGGCTTGAGCTCAGTAAGACCCATCTGAAGCTGGCATGTTCCGCCGCCCTTTACCTTGCTGAGAACTGAGCTTACGATGAGCTGGTTCACAACGCGGTCGTTGCTGTCTTCCATCTTGCCATACTTGTCAGACTTTGCGATAGCGTATTTCTTAGGGTCTGCGTTCTGGTCTGTAGTGATGAGCTGAGTCACATACTCCTTGTAAGCTGGAGTAGAGTTGATGTAGAACTTAGCTGGGTTAGCAGGATCTACGCTCTTGAAGGTAACTTCCTTCTTACCGCAACCTACATAGAGACCCTCTTTGAATACCATAGGATACTCCTTTCCGTCTACTGTAACCACGCCAGGACCACCTACGTTGATGACTCCAAGCTCACGTCTGTCGAGGAAATGCTCAGCCTTGAGCTCGTCGAATGTCTCGAGAACGAGCACTGTGTTCACAGGCATTGCACCTCCGTAGATAAGGCGGTCATAAAGTGTATATGTAAGGTTAATTTCATCTGGTGACATCACCTTTTCCATGAGGAAAGCCTCGCGAAGGCGCTCAGTGTCATAACCTTTTACATCTTTTGGATGGCATGCTGTCTGCACTGTGTAATTAAGCTGTGCATTAGCAGCGACAGCAAGGAACAGACTTGCTGCGATGAGTGTCAATTTCTTCATATTATTTATTATTGTGATTACGTTTGATGATGGCTCTACGGTTAAGGAACATCAGGAACATTGTGAAGAGTACAAGGATTCCTGATCCGATCCATTTGAATGTATAAGTCATGTGGAAGATCACCCAAGCAAGCGGGCTGGATGCAAAATCAAGTGATCCGCCTTCAAAACCTTCAGGAATTGCGACTGCAGCATCTCCGGTCTTGGCATATACATCGTGTGCTGCCTGTGTGAAGAACGGTGCAAGGTTGGTCACAAGGAGAAGTCCTACGAGAAGGAGTACAAATCCGATGATGAATGTCTTTACAACATTACCCTTGGTAATAGGAAGAATCATTGGGAACACATAGAACATTCCTGCAAGCGATGCAAGCGGAAGGAACTCGTTACCTGGAAGGATGACTGCAAGAAGAAGAGTTGCAGGAATAAGAAGGAGAGATACAACCAGAGTTGCCGGATGTCCGATGACAAGGGCTGGGCTCATACCGATGTTAAGACCGGCAGATCCCTTGAACTTTCTGTTGATAAGCTCACGAGTGGCGTCCGAAATTGGACGAAGTCCTTCGATGAAGAGGGAAGTGATACGCGGGATAAGCTCCATTACTGCACCCATCTTGATACCAAGGCCAAGGATATATGGAATCTTGTCAACTAACTGTCTCCAAGACTCGCAAGAGAGCGCACCGATAATGATACCTACGAGGATTCCAAGGAAAAGCGGTTCACCAAGAAGACCGAATTTCTTCTTCATTCCCTCAGCATCGATCTCAAGCTTGTTCATTCCTGGAATCTTATCCAAAGCCTTGTTCATAAGTTCAGCAAAAGGTACGAAACCCTGACTGAACGGCTGTGGAATGGAGATACCTTCCATCTTGTCATAGAATCCCTGGAATTTATCAGCAGTGTAGTCTGCAAGAATCAGAGTGATGATATAGCAGATTACAGCAGCGAAGAATCCCCAAAGGATGCTTTCGGATGCAAAATATACGATCGCACCGATGAAGGCGAAATGCCAGTAGTTCCATAGGTCGATGTTGACGGTACGGGTAGTCTTAAGCAGGAGCATAAGGATATTTACTCCAAGACATACCGGGATGATGAATGCTCCCACAGATGTGTTATATGCTACAGATGCGGCTGCCGGCCATCCCATGTCAAATACCTTCAGCTGAAGGTCGTAAATCTCTACAACGCCTGAAAGTGCAGGACCGAGAGTGCTGGTAAGAAGGGAAGTGATGACTGAAAGTCCGACAAATCCTACTCCGACCAAAAGTCCGCTCTTTAGTGCCTTACTGAATTTGATACCGATACATACGCCGAGAATGGTGAAGATGATAGGCATCATCACAGCCGCTCCCAAGCCTATGATATAACTGAATACTTGTTCCATTAAAATGTTATTTTAGTGTTACTTTAATAGGTGTTCTGAGTTGTGCAGCATACTGTTCCACATGAGTTATCCATTCCTCATATGACGGTATGTCAGAGTGGTTCCATCCGAAACCCCAATAATAAACGAAGGGCTCTTCCGGATCGTATTCCGAGAATGCAAGCACATGGCCTTCTGCTGTACCTCTGATCTCTTCTTCTGAAAAATATACGATTCTGGCTTCGTCAAGCTGTTTCGGGAAGATGCTGCCCTGAAAGATTGTTCCGTTGTCTACGTCCTTCTGCTTGTCATAGTTGATTGTAGGGGCAGGGTAGGCTATATAACCAAGGTCAATGTCTGTGACAGCCTTTTCGTCATTATCCTGGATTACGATTCCAGATACAAGAGGTGTAGGTTGACTGAGATTTGTATATGTTATCTCTGTCTTGTTGAAATGTGATCCTACGTCAAGCGTGATGACTCTTGTTTCAACGACATTTTCATGTTCGCCAATAGAGAAAGGCCTGAATGTCAACTTTATAGAGAATCGTATAGGACCGTTCTCCAAGATCTCGAAAGTGTCGTAGCAATATGGATACTTTATTGTTTCGCCGTCGAGTAATGCGGCAATGCCAGCACCGAGTGTCGGACCTACGGCATAACAATCCGCCCCGTATCCGTGATCGACGTGAAATGATATATGGTCGCAATTGAATCTGTCTGCAGAATCCTTGTTCTCCTTCATCAATGCGTTCAGTTTCTCATTCAGTTCGGGATCGAATACTTTTCTGTACATTTCCGGAATGACAGGAAGATCTGTAGCTCTTTTTGTAAACAGGTCATATCCTGATGCTACATCTTCTTTGTATCCGTAAACCCTGAAACCTACAAGATCATTCTCCCAGGCAATGTCATCCGCTCTATCTGGATAGTGGCTTCCGCACGCTTTTGTCGTCATCTCTGACGGTACGCCGGACTTGATCTCGTAAGTGAGTTTTTTATGACCTGCCAATGTGGCAGGGAATATTGTAATGCCCTCATTTGTAATCTGATAAGGGACTTCAGTATTGTCAACCGTAATAACAAAAGTATCTTCCGAAGTTATTCCAAGGTGAGATCTGATCTCATCTGCAGGAATTTCAATAATCTCCGGAAGTCTATCTTGGTCTGTCGGATTCTCCACTTCTACATATAGGGTTGAAGTACAGGAAAATGCGAACATGCATGTTGTCAGTAGAAGAGTAAGTTTTTCAGTCATGCCTGGTTATTTGAATCGTTACCGTTTTACGTCGACGGTACCGTCTGTCATGTTGTTATCATCACTCCAGTTCTCAATGTCGATATCGCTGAATGTTACCTGAACGGTTCCATCCATATTCTGAGTCAGAATGATTGTCTTGATCGATCCGCTGTTGAAACGGATGTCACTTGTTGTTGTATAAGTAAATTCCTGCACAGGATCTGTCAACTTCACCAGCTCTGTGCCTGCTGGTACAACCTGAGGAGGAATCAATGCCCAATACTCATTACGGCTCTCGTCATGTCTCCACATTCTGATGCTTATGTGGCCGCCTTCTGACGATATTGAATTAGTGGATTTCTGCCATACCGCTTCACTTTGAATTCCGCCAAGAGTTGCTCCGGTTGCATCCAGGATACCGTTCCAGACGACCTTTACAAGTACTGTTCTGTGATTGAACCTGAACCTGACATTTCCACCATCTCTCGGATCACCTACAACGGTAGATGTCATGAAGTCATTTAAGTTGAACTTTTCTTCCGAACTCTGGTCAGAGTCGATTCGCATACGCACCAGATCATCTTCACTGATTGCTGTATGCGGGTAGTGAGCATAGAACAGGGCAGGAGTGTTCCAATCGAAATAGTATTCTCCGCCTTCTAATTGCATATCTCCGACTAATGTATGCTCGGTGGCATTCATGTCCTCGACCAGACCGACCGATGTTATGGCAATTTTGTCTCCAAGCTCAAATCGGGTGTTTGTCCCCTCTGTTGCAGTTCGTGTGACTGTTTCCACAATTTCCATGGTTACCTTAGTCGGATCCATGGAAATAACAGCATCATCCTTCTTGCAACCCCACAAGAGCAGGGCTGCAAGAATTACTGATGCATATTGGAAACGTCTGATCATCTTTAGAGAACCTCCTCAAATCTTACGTTCTTGACAAAACATTCCTTGTCAGCAGCTGTAAGACCTCCAATGAACATATTCAATGTGCTTACTGATTCTGCAAATTCAACATAATAAGAAACAGTTGTATCAGTGGTCTTATTTATGTATTTATCAGTATTACCGCCTGTCTTCTCTGCGGTGTCGTACAAAGTATGTTTCGTTGCAGCACCATCAACATAGATGCAGCAACGAATCTGTGCTGTAGTTCTGTAAGTGAATGTTATCTTGAAGATCTTTGAAGCTGCATTGTTGATTTTTGCAACTTCTGCATCTGAGAATGCATAGAATGCTCCATTCTTCCACCAGCTTCCAGCAAATGTTGTTGTAAAGTGTAGTTCATTTGCATCTGAGACTTCCAGGGTGTTGCCAGTTTCAGCAGAATAATTCCAGCCGTCAACGTCGCTCTGTTTATAATCTGCAGTCTGATTCAAAGTGGTGAATGTCTCATTTCCAGTCAAGAGCACAACTGGAATATACTCCTCACCATCAACCTTACCGTCGAGAACTGTATCTTCATCAGTCCACTCAACATCCTCAAGAGCTGAAGACATGACAACTTCAGAACCATTGATCGAGAGAGTGATAGTCTTAACCTTTGCTGTATTGAGTGTAAGAGCGCTTCCGAGTGTGAAAGTGTAAACCTTTCCATCAGTTGCGTTAATGCTGATGAACTCACCTGGATTGATTGTCTGAGCTGGGAGAAGTACCCAGAATTCATTCTGATCAATCATGAATGATCTGATTGATGTTGCAGTACCAGCAGCAGCCTCAAGCTGACCGTTGTTCCAAGTTACGTCTGGAAGTACATTAAGGAGGCTGAGTGAATTTGCATCGAAACCTTTGAGCATTACCTTCACCATAGCAAGCTGGTGAGCGAAGCTGAATGTCACGTTGTTGTTAAGCTTTGAACCTCTTGCTGTTGCAACCATAAACATATTGTTGTGGAACTTAGTCGCATCTGACTGGTCTGAATCCACTGTCATAGTGATAGCTCCGTCAACGTTGTTAAGGTTTGCTGGGTAATGAGCTGTGAACGAAGCAGTCTGGTCGTATTTGTAATATACAGCAGTTTCTCCTGTAAGGTTGTTTGCTCCCACAGTGTACTGTGCATCTGTGATATCAGCATAAAGACCATCTGAAGTGACTGCGATTACGTCACCCTCTTCAAACTGAGAGATGTTGTTGGAAGTAGTTACCCTTGTAACATACCTCTCAATCATAAAGTTAACCTCTTTTTCAGAAGGCACTGTCACTTCACTCTTCTGGCAAGATGTGAAGGCTGCAGCAGCAAGGGCTGCGAAAAATAATACCTTTTTCATGATCTAAAGTTTAATTATATTTTATCTGTTATTATTTCTGAATCTTCATTCCAATCCGATATATATAGTTCTGAAACTTTTACAAGCTCGGCATTTACACCCTGCGGTGAGACAAAAATGTC
>JAEIGA010010059.1_pt1 | contig 14327 bp, 11 predicted proteins | sample 9270691 | NCBI WGS metagenome assembly JAEIGA01 (sample SAMN17057246, study PRJNA624740) | gut metagenome | biome: biome; isolation source: fecal sample | host: Bos grunniens | place: China: Xizang | collected 2019 | reverse complement strand
GAAAACAATCCAATGAAAAGACTAGAAGTTGCAGCAAAAGTAGCCGAGAAACAGCGAGTAATTGGAAAGAAACGTTATGCAGAAAACCCAGAAGCCTTCAAACTGCAAATGATGAAAGGTAGACAAAATAAAAATATAAATTAATTATATTATGGAAATTAGTAAAGAAGACAGAGAGTTAATTAGAAAGTTCGAAGCAATACGCCAGAAGGGTTACTATGCTAGTGGACAAGAAGTAACAGATTTACATAACAGGATACTTGGTACACATCTGAATAGTACGAACTGCTCATCATGCATTCGCACTCGCATTCAAGCACTTGTTGACGCATTGAATAGAGTGGAAAGACAAGAAGCATTAGAAGCTGAAAGAAAAGCTGAGGAAAATAAAGCAAAGATGGCAGCTGTAAGGTCACACCGCAAACTTGATAAAAAATAATTTTGAAATTTAAAAACTTTTAGATATCTTTGCAAAAATTAAGAATGTAATACTATGGAAATTTGGAAAGATATTGAAGGATATGAGGGTAAATACCAAATATCCAACGAAGGGAGAGTAAAGGCACTTGCATGGAATGGTTTTGGTAAAGGTAAAAACCAGAAAGAACATATTCTACATCAATCCGATTTAAGAGGATATAAAAGGGTTGGATTAAGTAAGGATGGTGTTGTAAAATGGTTTAGTGTTCATAGACTTGTTGCAATGGCGTTTATATCTAATCCAAATAATTATCTTGTTGTTGACCACATCAATACCATAAGGGACGATAACAGAGTTGAGAACTTGAGGTGGGTAACACAAGCTGAAAATAACAGAAATGACATAACTATTAGTAAACATATTGGACTGTTGGTGAACAGAAAAGACCAATCGAAAAAAGTATATCAATACGATTTGGATGGTAATTTGGTTTCTGAATATCCATCACTTAGTGAATGTGATAGGAATGGATATTGTAGTCAACACATTTCAAAATGTTGTAATGGTTTAAGAAAAACCCACAATGGGTATATATGGAGTTTCGATTTGAAGAAAAAGGAGGAATAAGATATGTCATTAGTAGACACCCACATTTTACAAGAACCACCAAAGAGAGGTATGAGAGTATCTCAGAAACAGCTGGACGAATACGATAGGGTAGAACGCCTTATTGAGGAAATCCAGTGTGACTTGATTAATGGAGTGCTACGTTCTGAGATATTCCGCAAATTCAAAGAAGGTGAGTACGAGAATCTTGGTGAGAAGAAAATTGGAGAAAGACAAATCCAGTACTACATCAAGGCAGCATGGGAAAAGATGAAAGAAGACAGGACTGAGAAGGTACAAGAACTCAGAGATATGCTCTTCTCACAGTATATGTCACAATACAGAGAAGCCACAGAAATGGGAAATGTATTGGCAGCAAAAAGCTGTCTCGATTCAATAGCTAAGATATTCTTACCAGATGAGAAGACATTGAACCTTAACGCAAATGTGCAAGGCGATATAACAATTGATTTCAACTTAATAGAGGATGAGGGTTAATGTAAAAGGTATAAAGCTTACAGAAAGCCAACGAATGATATATAATGCAGCAAACGACAAGGAACATAGGATTGTGATGTGCAATCTATCTCGTCAGCAAGGAAAGACAACTGTTGTTATGCTCTTATGTATTAAATGGCTTACAAAGAACAATCAGGACATTATCTACTTTACGCCAACATTCACACTTGCAAAGAGAATCTACAATAACATCATTAAGATGCTTCCAAATGAATTCATCAAAAAGGCAAATGCATCTGATTTATATATTGAAGCAATTAATGGTAGTCAATTGAGATTCTTCAGTGGTGAAGCAGCACAAGCAGCTCGTGGTAGCAACTGTACCAAACTAGTCATTGATGAGGCAGCATATATCAAACAAGAGATTGATGGTCAGGATTTCTATTACAACATCGTTATGCCATTAACCAAGGTACATTGCGATAAGATTGTAATGATAAGCACACCAAAGTCAACATTCGGCTTTTATTATGACCTTTGCATGCAAGCCATTTCTGGTCAACGAGAAGATATGCTATATATCAAAAGAACGATATATGAAGATGCATTAATCACCAAGGAAGAGATAGAAAACCTTAAGAAAGGATACCCTCCAATGGCTTGGAAGTGTGAGTTCGAATGCCAATTCATTAGCAATGCCCTCTCAGTATTTCCTAACTTTGAAAGCTGTTTTGATGGAAAATATACGGCATCAAAGTGTTGGTTGGGAATCGACCCATCAAGCCTTGGTGAGGATAATACCATATTGACAGTTGTGAATGATAGGAATGAGGTAAGACAACATAAGATTGACGGTGATTTGGATTCGAAGTATGCCCAGTTGGCAAAATGGATTAACTATTATAACCCAGTTGCAACGTATATCGAGGACAACAGCATTGGTGAGGTTATGGCAAATGAGATTAAGAAACAACTTAATAGGAAAAGCAATTTCTATACATTCACCACAACCAATGAGAGCAAGAAGGATTATATCAGTCTTCTTGCAGTGGCAATTGCGAATAATGAGATACATTTCGAGTCTGATAATAAGCTTTTATACAGTGAACTTGGAACATTCTCATATAAGCTGACAAAGACTGGAAACATCACATATGCAGCTATAGATGGCAAACACGATGATACTGTTACATCATTGGGAATAGCATTGCAATGCAAGGAAGATTTCAAATATTTAGGAAAACCAAACACTAATTTTGTAAGAACAAACACAAGACTATTCATATAATGGAAGACAAAGAGAAAAATATAGATTTCGGACAGTGGACTGTTCCTACCAAATGGGAAGACATCACCTTGAAACAATATCAAGACATTGAGAGATTCTATGCTGATACTGAAAAGGATGTCGATGTAAGGGAGATTGTTCATATCATGTGCAATAAGACCATCGATGAGGTCAATCAATTGCCAACAGAATTCTTGGAGGAGATTATGACGCATCTGTTATTCCTTCAAACAACTCCAACTGTTGATAAGCCAACGAATAAGATTAAGATTAATGGTGAGGAATACAGCATTAACGTTATGGAGAAACTTAAGACTGGAGAATATGTTGCAACTGATTCAATATTAAAGAACGACAAACATAATTATGCATCGATTCTTGCAATTCTATGCCGCAAGGAAAATGAGATTTATGATTCCAAGTTTGAGGCTGAGACATTTAATGATAGGGTTAAGATGTGGGAGGAGACACCTGTAATCAAGATATTGCCTCTAGTTAATTTTTTTTTAGACTTATGGCTGATATCAGAACAACATTCTCATATGTATTCTCATCTGGAGGAAGCCATAAACCTCATAGCCAAAGATATAGAGAATTCGGACAAGATTGGTCTATGCAGAAGATTGTATTTGAGATGGCGGATAACAAAATTACAAAAGTCGCTGAAGTCAATGGACAATACCTCTCTGACTTCCTTGTCTTCCTCACCTATCTCATTCAAAAAGGTGAAATGGAGGAAGAAGAAGAACGTTATCAGCAAACCCTTCGAGATGCGAAAAAAAGGCGATAATTTGGTTTTTTAACTTTTTTTATGTATCTTTGCAAAAACTATAAATTATGAGTTATAAAGACAAAGAAAAAAACAAAGAGTATAATAAACAATACTATTTGAAAAACAGAGAAAAAGAGTTAGCAAGGAAAACTGATTATCAAAAAATGTATTCCAAAACACAGATGGGTAGAGCATGTAACCAAATACAAACATACAAGTACATGGATATTCGTAATGGATTTGGTGAGGTGATTGATTTCGATGCTAGATGGATAGTGGAAAACATATACACTAAGAAATGTGCTTATTGTGATGAAAGTGATTGGCGTAAATTAGGATGTAATCGTATAGATAACTCCAAACCACATACTAAGGATAATGTAGAGCCTTGTTGTTTCTATCACAATTGTGTACTTAATGGTCTAGAAAGCGGTGGAAGAAATAAAAAGCAAGTACATCAGTTTACTAAAAAGGATGGGGAACTTGTTGGTATATATGAATCATTAAAAGAAGCTTCAGAAAAAACAAATATCTATTACAAAAATATTTCAAATGTAATATGTGGACGAAGAAAATCTGCTGGAGGCTATGTCTTCAAAGTACCATTGTAGATTTTTATCAAGAAACACTAAGGAAAGCCAAATGATTAGAAAGGCAAAGAGCAAGGGTAGATAATGTCTACCCTTTTTTCATATGTTTATTAAAATTAAAAACATTATGCTTAAAGACATTATAGAAGCACTAAGACATGTGTCACTTACCCACAAGGGAGTTTATACATTCAGATATCAGGGTGATGACCTTAACAACGCACAGAACAACTACAAAGGCTATCAAGTCTATGTGGATGACATATCATTGCATCAGCTTAACATCACAAATGGTATCTTCAAGGTTGAATTCCAAGTTTATGTATTGGGTCATCCTACTGGAGAGAGTGGAAATACTGTTCTTGATGTCCAGAACAATGCATATACAATTGCTGTGGATATTCTAGGTAAAATAGACTCAGATGAGGCATATAGAGGCATCCTGAGCGTCTATGATTACTCTATCCTTACATTGTCCCACTACACTGACGATAACGCAGCAGGAGTCAAATTAAGCCTTGTTCTTCAGATGCCATCGCCATTGAACTATTGTGAGCTTGATGAGAACTTTGATGAAGAGGAACATGAGGAAGAGAAAGACCATGAGATTGATATTGATGAAACTGAGGTTGGTGAAATTGATATCACTCCAATAAAGTTGCCCAAAAATAGGAATTGTTAATGGATAAAGCATTACATAACGCAGCTCAAGCATTGATAGAGTTGGCATCAATGATTAAAGAGGAAATAACAAGGAGGATATCAGCCTATGGTGTTAATCCATCAACTGGTGAGAATACCCTTCGTGGTTCAAACCTTGAAGCATCCATTGATGTTAAGGTAATGAGTGACCATGAGCTTGTATTCCAAATTGCAGACTACTATCAAGCTGTTGTATTGGGATGGCATGGATTCACTGGACGTTATCCTCGTACATGGTCAAAGGCAATTGACAATATCTCCAAATGGGCTGTAAGGAATGGAATGGTTGATGAGCATCACACTGCCAATCAAGTTGCATGGGCTGTATTCAGGGCAATACAGAAGAGAGGAATAGTTGGAAGACCATTCCTAGGTGTTGATACACAATCTGGAGAACGTATTGGAGAAGAAGCAAAGGGAGACCCATCAATTGTATTACCATTCCTTGATAAGTTCTTCGATAAATGGAGTGATAAGGTATTTGAAGATATTTGCAAAGAACTCGATAACTATTTTAATAATTAACAACAATGGCAAACATTACATATAATAATATTCCAAGTAGTAGTGCAACATCGTTTGTAACTCTATCTGATATCCCAAATATATTAAGTGTGAGAGATTCTTCCACTGGTACCAATGCCATTCTTAAGCTCACAGTGGGAGAAGGATGGACAGCAAGCACAAATAACCAATGGTGGTTGGAATTCCTAGGTGAGACCATTTCAAACGTCCTAGAGCCTCAGAATGCCATCAATAAGAACTTCTACATTGCTGGTGATGAACGTAGCACAGCAGCTTCAATATGCAAGGCATTGAGAAGCTGTCCAACTGTGTCTGCAAAGTTCCAAGTATATTTGGATGTTGATGCATCATTATCTGATGTATACTTGAAGGCAAGAGATATTGGTGATATTGATTTAACTGTTACAATGACCACTGGTATGTCAACATATCTCACAGTATCTACCACTGGTGGTACAGCCACTTCAGGTCTTATCAACAATAAGATTGACCTTGATATATATTCTAGGGATGAATACATAACAACCCTTGAGAAGAACTATTATGGTGGAGAATGTGCATTTGATGTTACTCCAGTGTTATCAACAATGGCAGAGAGGGGAAAGACAAAGCCATATTCACTTTATGTATCTTCAATTGACAATGATGGTATAATATCAAGTCTTGGATACATAACTGGTAATACCATCACTGAAGGATACTTGGTTAATCAAGGATTTAAGTACATTCCATTGGCTACATTGGGATTCTTTGTTGCGCAGAACTATTCAAGAGGTGAGGATAAAGCATGGGATAATAATAGTGTCCTTTATGTATATGGTGATACAATCCCAGTGAGTTGGTATTCAAAGTCTCTTTCAGCAATAACAGCTAGCGTGGTATATCTATCATCAGCTTATGCAGAGGTTCATAGTGAAAGCATGACATTGAGTGATTCAACAGATGGATGGTTGCATAATTCCTCAATACAGCTTAATTCAAGCTATAAGAACGATGCATATTATATCGCATTAAGATTCTATGATGGACAAGTAGAACTTGTTGATGGTGGAGTGGTTTATAACGTCATTAAACCATTGAAAGCAACGGAGTATTACCAGAGAGTATATTGGAGGAATTCATATGGTGGCATTAGCTTCTTTGACTTTACAGCAAAGCGTTCAGAGGCAAGGGATATTGAAACAACCACATATTCCAAGAATGTGTATGATTTCTACACACAAGACAGGAATGAACAAGATATCATCTATAATGTCGATACCAAGAACACTGTAACCCTTAAATCGCATATCATTGAGAAAGATGGCACATATGTATTCAATGACCTTATGCAAGCTGGAGAGATATGGACAGAGGTAAACGGTGAGGAATACGGCATTATCCTTGATTCTGTATCAGTTGAAGAAACATCAAATAACAATCTGTTTGAAGCAACCATTAAGTTTAAATATTCTCAACCAACATCACTTTAAACACGCACAATTATGATTTGGAAATCACATACAATCGAGTTATATATTAATGGCAATTCTGTTGACCTTGAAGGTGATGATTCACTTAATATAAGGTTCAATAATGTGTTGATGACACCAGAGAAGGTAAACTCATCAAGTGGTGAGTACAGCTTCGAGTTCGAGTTGCCTACAACAAAGAAGAATAACAAAGTCTTTGATTATGCGAATACACTAGCAAAGACAAATAAGTTCCATCAACGCTATAATGCTGAAGTTATAGCAGATGGAACTCAAATCTTCACTGGTACACTCGTCATCAATTCAATCAAGGATAATAAGTATACATGTAATCTTGTTGCTGTTAAAACTTATTCACTAGAAGAGATATTTGGTGACTTGACATTGAATAAGATACCTTGGAATATCGACTTCAGTGGTGTTACAAGTATCAATGACTATAACCAAAACTCGAAAGAGGTTAAGTTCCCACTTATATCCTATGGTGTATTTGCGAAAGACCCAAAACATAAGGATGAGGTATATTCAGAATATACAAGCAAGTTCGCATTTGATAAATGGAATAAATGGTATGTCCAGAGCTTTTTCCCTTCACACAACATGATGGAGACTGTAAGAAAGGCTTTTGAATGGAAGGGATACCAAGTATGGGGTGATGCGTTTAATGATGATACATTGAAGAATATCTATATGTCCATTAACTTGGCTGATGACCAAGACCCAGAGTATAATTTAGGAAACCCAGCATTTGGTCATGTGGATATCTCAACATCAGCTTCATTCAGTGGTGGTGGTTATATGCAAGAGTTGCAGTTCCCATATGAGAAAGTGAAACTTAGAGCACTAGAATCAGATGATGGTGTCTTGGAACGTTATAATTTCGATAATATATTGATTCAAGACCTCCTTTCAACTGGTGTTACAACCAATCAGTCACCTTCATACATGTATCAGCCAAATGAACATTGTATCGTTATTCCACAGAGTGGTTGGTATATGATTGAATTAACAGGTAATACAACAATCAATAGTGGTAACTTCCAAGCTGCTCTTTATACAACTGACTCATATGGTCATGACTGGTATCACACAGATGAGACCATTACCAAGTCTTTGTCAGCAATGACACCAGTGGAGATACATTTGGTAAGGAACTATGATGATAACATTGAATTGATTAAAGGTAAGCACAACATAGAATATACATATGGAACACCTCAAAGTGCTAGTACAACATGGCTTACTTGTTTCCCACATGAAGACCCAGTACAAGCGAAGCTTCCAACAGAGCGAAATGACTTGTATATTGTTAATCAGACAAGAATGGGTGGTTTAAGAAGCTCTGACAGTTCATCATCTTCTAGCAGCAATGGTGGTACATCAGCAAGTGGTAATTTCAGTGGATATAGAGGTACAACAAGAGGCGGAACTATAGACCCAACTGGTGGTGGAAGAGTTTATTCATCTGAGAAATATGGTTACATGTATTCAGACTTCCAAGATGACCCTCATCAGCCACAGTTGATGTGTTATGACCAAGCTGTATCACCAGCATTCATATGTGGACTATCAAGTTGGCAAGGTGGTGTAGCAGCAGTAATGAAGAATGGATATTCATGGTCAAAGAGCAATAGTACAAAAAATGAGGTGTTTGCACCAGTAGCAGGATATGAGTACCTTTATAGACTTTCTGGTTCAACTTATCAAACATCAGCAGAGACAACAGATTACAATGAAAATAAGTATGTAAACTGTCCAGCTCATCATTGTTCAGCTAATACAACTTCAATGAGTGGAAATGTTGCTTCTTGCGTATGGCTAGAGAAGAACGATGTAATCAATTTATTTGCTGTTTCTAGAGCTTTCTTTAATCAAAATGGTGTACTTGTACCTTATAGCTACGATGTGAGCACACAGCTAAAAATAACAGCATTCTCAAGAAGAAATCAAGCAGCATTGAAGTCTGATAATGACTTTACCTATGATAGTGAGACAGAATTCCCAGTACAGTTGAACTTGGGTAACTTCTTATCAAGTGGAACAACAATCCAGAGCTTCATACAAGGAGTTGCAGATGCATTCAATCTTGAGATTATCCAAGATGGTAAGACTGTAAGGATTGACAAGAGGGAGAAATATGCTAATGGTGAGGTTGGAGTTGTTGACCTTGATAACAGAGCTTCCAATTATGATGCTGAATCAGAGAGAATCAACTATCCAAAATCAATGCAGATTGCATATAAAACAAATGTCGATGAGTGGGGCTTTGAACAGACAGTGCCACAAGATAAGATAGATTTGGAGGATTGGTATAACTATGGTGACAGTGGATTTACCAAGATTCTGTTGAATGACGATAGTTATGTAACAAACGAATCAAATGTTAACACGATATTCTCTTATACGTGGTATGATACATTCACTTGGACAAAGGTTGATGAAGACCATGTTGAGGATAGCGCAACGACAGCAACGTTTGATATACCTGTCATTAGTGAGAGCACCTATATGGTAGATGGGTATGATTACAACGAGTCAGAACAGCATGATGGATATGGTTTGACACAGAGATTATGGTTCACACCATCGATGCAGCCATATACTGATTCACAGATGCACAGTCTTCCAACGTATGTATGGACTGATACCTATCCACAAGAGAAGGTTTACATCTACACTCCTACAAATGCATGGAATGGTCTTAACTTAAGCTATAAGGCTAGTGAGAAATCATTGCTTGATTACTTCAATATCAAGGCTGAATTGGCTTCAAACTATGTAAATTTGGAGGTTTATCTTACTCCAGATGAGTATAAATTGCTTAAGAGTGGTGGAAAAGTCAAATTCGACTCAGATTTGTACAATGTTGTACAGATTGAAGGTTATAATCCAAGCGGAAATGAAACAACCAAGTTGAAATTGATGAAACAAACCTAAAATAATGAAAGGTATCGTGTAACAACGATACCTTTTTTCATATGTTTATTAAAAATATCATAAAAATGGCTAATACCAAAGAGTATAAAATAGTTATTAATGGCATATCTGAAGCAATAAATGCTGTTGATAGTCTTAATAAGAAGCTAGAAAGCCTTGAACAGAGGATAAATGCTGTCAATTCAAAGAAAGTGTCTAGTGGAGGAGGTTCAACATCTTCTGCTAGGGCAAATACTAGTGCCTTAAACGAAGAGGCAAAGCTAGAGAAGCAGATTGAACAGACTGAGGCTAAGAGAGAGGCATATTCAAAGGAAATATATCAGAATTATCTTGCTGCAAAGGAGGCATTAAATGATACGGTAAAAGACCAGAAACAGATTGCTGCTTCTGAGAGACTACAAGCAAATACTTATTCCAATACAATGGCTGGAATGAAGCAAGAGCTTGCTGATATCAAGGCTGTGATGCAGACTGTTGACCTCGGAGATACAGCAGAATTCGATAGACTGACCCAGAGAGCGAATGAATTGAATGAAGCCCTGAAGAAGATTGAGGCTACATATGGACAATTTGGACGCAATGTGGGTAACTATAAGAGTGCTTTTGACAGTCTTGGTGGTATTGTTGTAACTATTGGTGGTGTAGAGAAGTCATTTAACAACCTTAACCAAGCTTCCAAGGCTATTAGAGCAGAAATGGGTAAGTTGGAGTATAATGCCCAGCAAGATACCCAAGAATATAAGAACCTTGAGAAGGAACTTGATAAGGTAGCAAAGGCACAGCTTCGTCTTAATAGTGCAATGAACGATGCTAAGTCATCTTCAAAGGCTATGGATGACTTGTTAGATACAATGCAATCGTTTACAGCTCTTGGACAAGTTGGACAAGGTTTTTCAACATTCTTTGGTTTAGATAACACTGAATTAGAAAAACAGATTGCAAAGCTTGTTGCATTGCAGAATATGTTGCAAGGTATTGAGAAGCTTCGTCAGCAAATGAACACCAAGGAAGGTATTGGAAAATGGCTTGATATTGGTAGCAAGAGTGTTGACAAGTTTGTTGCCAAGCTTGCTGGTGCTGAAATCCGCATGGGTAAGATTATTGGTAAGTCAAAGGAAGCATCAGTTAACCTTGCAAGACTATCATCTGTTATTAAGATTGGTGGTGGTATATTAGCTGGTTTCGTTACCTCAGCAGTTATCGAGACAGTTGGAAACTTGATATCAAAGTTCAAGGATTGGTATACTGGAGGTAAAGCTGCTGCTGCTGTTACAGACCAATTATCAACCTCATTCGAAGTTCTTGTTAAGAAATATGAGAGGATAAGTAGAGACAATCAAGGAAAATGGTTCAGAGATACTGGAAACGATGTTAAGTATTTAGATACCAACGTAAAGAATCTAGTAAATGAATTGTCAACCCTTATTACAGTATTACATGATGTTGAAAAGGTAGACTTCTCAAAGGCTAGAGGTAGTATTCTTGGAGGTATTGACTTAGGATTCAGTGGAAATCAAGAGGAAGCTCTTGATAAAGCTAAGGATAGATTCTTACAGCTTGGTCAGATGATTGAACGATACCAAGAAGAACTTGATAAGAGCATCATTCCAAATTGGATTACAGAGTCATATAACTTCTTAACTGGAGGTGGTATTAACAAGCTCAAGAGAGAATATGCAACACTTGGTGAGGAACTTGCTCAGAACTTGATTGGAAGCTATAATGAGGTTATTAACAAGGCACAGAGTGAGATTAGCGGTACTGGTAAAGTATCAGAAGCCACAAGAATGGAAATCAGAAAGCTTAATGATGAGCTTAATTATGATATGGTTAGTGGTTCATTGATGGAACACATTGATAAGTTCTCTGAAAGGGGACAGTTCTACATTAACCAAATTGCATTGGTAAGAAAGGAATTCCAAAAGTTGGCTGAAGCAACTGGTTCGAAGGAGTTCTCTCCAGATTATGTTGCACAGCTTGAGATTGATGGAATGAAGCAGTCTGAAGCGAAGATTAAGAAACAGAATGAGCTTAACAGAAAGAAGGAACTTGCAGAAGCTGGAGATAACAAGACAGTCAGAAAGCTTATCAACAAGAAGTATGAGACAGAACTTAATGAACAGCTTAAATCTTTCAGAAAGTCCAAGGCTTCAGAGTACAAGCAGAAGAAGAAGGAATATACAGATGCTGAGAACGACCTCGCAAAGCTCAGACTTGAGTTAATGAAGGATGGTTGGGCAAAGATTAAGAAGCAGCTTGAACTTGAGAAGGAAGAGAGACTTAAGACCATCAAGGATAGTGGAATCTTGGTTAAGCAGCGTTCAGAGCTTATCGAAAAGCTCTATAACGAAGAGGATGGCAAGAAGTACCTTGAGGCAAGAAAGGAATGGTCAAAACAAGTTATTGAGACATATGAGAATATGTATAAGACCATCGAGGATATCAGGAAGCAGAACATGCAGACTGAGGTTTCAAATGACAAGGATAACACTGAGAGAAAGAGAGACCAAAGCATTGAGAATAGTGGATTCTTCTATGCCAAGTATGATGATACCTTAAGGAATATGAAGGATTATTATACTGAGGTTGCAAAGATTGAACAAGATGCTGCAAAGAAGCTCAACGCAATCAGGAAGGAAGAGCTTGATAAGCAGTATGATTTCGATACACAAGAGGAGAATCTTCGACATAAGAGAATGGCAGATGCTGAGACCACTGCTCTTGTAATGGAGAAGCTTGCAAAGTATGAGGAAGAGAAGGGAGTACCATTGGTTCCAGAGTCAGCAAGTGAGGATTGGGCAAAGCTTGAGAGCGAGCTACAGTCAAATCTCAATAATATGAGTGGTGAGCTTGTCGATGCTTATAATAAGGGTGAACTTGACTTCAAGAACTTCGTTGAATTGATTGAGAAGGAACAAGATGCTCATAACTCAAGGATGAATGCTCTCCAGAAAGAGTATAAGTCGAATACAGAACAGAATGAGAAAGACCTTACAGACTCAATGAGAGAGGCAGAGAACAAGAGATTCCAGAGTCTTATTGCACAAGCAAGACAGAAGATGGATGAACTTGGAAATGTAATGTCTCAACAGCCAATCAAGGATGAGGAAGGTTGGGGTGTTGTTAATATCAAGAAGACCAACGAGAATTATAAGAAGGTTGCTGAAGGATATAAGAACACAACAGAATATCTTATCCAACTCAAGGCAGAGCTTAAGCAGAAGCTTGACAACAAGGAGATTACAGCAGAAGACTTCTTCGCAAGAAAGTCAGAGCTTGATGCTGCAATCAAGGCTTCAGAGGAGGCATCAAAGGATATTGTTGATAAGCAGAAGGATGTATTCGGTGAGTTCTTGCGTTCAATCCAGCAATACATACAAGCTGTAGGACAAGGAATCCAACAGATTATGTCAGCAGTATGGGATGCACAAGATGTTGCATTCGATAAGGAGCAAGAACAGTTGGATAAGGAGAATGAAGCCCTTCAGGAGGCTCTTGATAAGAATGAGGAGATTCTTGAGAAGCACAAGAACAATGTTGATTCAATTGAGAATGAACTCCAGACCGCAAGAGGCTCAAGACGAGAGCACTTGATTGACCAGTTAAATGCTGAGGTTGAAGCTCAGAGAAGAGCAGCAGCAGAGGATAAGAAAATCAAGAAGCAGCAAGAGGCACAAGATAAGAAGCAAGAAGCCCTTAACAAGAAGAGACAAGAGGCTGAATATAAGAGAAATCTTGCATCAATCATTGTCAGTGGTGCTATGGCAGCAGTTAATGCTTATGCAACAAAGCCATTCGTACCAGTAGGTCTTGCAATGGGTTCATTGGCAATTGCACTTGCAGCAGCACAGTATGCTATAGCAAAGTCAGCCAAACCATATGCACATGGAGGTCAGCTTGATGGAGGTGTAGCAGTTGGAGCAAGACACTCTGAAGGTGGCATTAAGGTTCTTGGAGGTAGAGCAGAGATTGAAGGTGGAGAATTCATCACCAATCGCACTTCAACTGAAAAGAACATTGACCTTCTTGAATACATCAACAGCAAGAAGAAGAGAGTCAATATTAATGACCTTATTGAGTTCTATCAAGGTGATGTACCAAGGAGAACCATCAAGAATATCAGAACCAAGTATGCTGATGGTGGTCAATTAATACCAAATAACCTTGATATCAGCGAACAATTGCAGAATGTCGTGGTAAATCAGGACAACAGACCAATTTATGTAAGCGTTGTTGATATCAATAATAAGCAGAAGGATGTGAGAAACGTTAAGGTTCTCGCAGGACTCGATGAATAACGTTTTTTGTTCATAGTTTTATTATTCATTATTAGTTCATTTCATTGGATGAGGCTGTTGCGAAACACCCTCATCCTCTTTTTATGATAGTATGTTTATAAAAACAGCAATTAAACGATGAAAAATTCTTGGTTTGACCTTAATGTTAAGGAAAAGATAGCAATTATTACAGCTTGTGCAGCATTCGCACTTGGTTGGGGAATGTCAATTGGAGCATTCTTTGTTCCACCAATTGGAGAAGTGGCAGATTCAATACT
>JAEIGA010010058.1_pt1 | contig 14328 bp, 13 predicted proteins | sample 9270691 | NCBI WGS metagenome assembly JAEIGA01 (sample SAMN17057246, study PRJNA624740) | gut metagenome | biome: biome; isolation source: fecal sample | host: Bos grunniens | place: China: Xizang | collected 2019 | reverse complement strand
GGGTAAAACCACCTACGCAAGACGCGTCGCGAAGATGTTTGTCGGTCAAGGGAAGACGGTGTATTGCTTATCTTTTACGCATAATTCCGTAGAGAATATGAAGAATAGGGATTTTCCCGAAGAATGTAACTTCAATACACTTCATTCTTTCTTTCGTATAGGATTTACCGGCGATGTCCTTGGCTGTTATAAATATTTCGATGTTCTGATCATCGATGAATTTTCACTGATAGACGCGGAGATTTTCGATAAATGTATCGGCAGTATCTATAGAACCGGAAATGAACTCAAAATACAATCATGTATGATATACCTTGTCGGAGACCCGTTACAGCTCGGTGCTGTCAATGAAAATAATGCAATAAGTTATAATAAAATTGAGAAATTCTCCCAAAGGATACCGTATAAAGATATAGGGTTGAAAACATATATCGGTACGCTTAAACACCTTTCCGGTCTTACTATAAACAGTGAACTCGTAAGGGATTTAACTACGAGATGTCTTACTCTCTCGAAGAATCATAGATCCGATGAACATGTAATGGATGCTGTAAATAAAGTCATATTCGAAACCAATATAGAGCCAATCATAGAGAATTTTCATTCCACGGATGAGATAATAAAGAAAATTCTCGGAGGCTGCGCAGTGATTGCATCTTCATATAATATCTTAAAGAATATCAACTATAGATTCCGATCGGGCGAAGATACAGATATTATATCATATCATGACTGGCTTTATCGTAAAAATGAACCGGTATACGCGACAATAAATACTTCATGTCTATATAATGGAGAAATCTGTAAAATATTAGACGCCGATGAGACATCGGTTACCCTTGACACCGACCATGGAAAGAATGTGTACACGGACTTGTATATTCAAGAAATGACCGGAGAAAAGTTAAGCAAGAAGATTCCTATTGTGATGCCGGGATATCTGTATACTTTTCATAAGTGCCAGGGACTGGAATTCGATGACGTTGCTATATGCCTGGATGACCTGTTCGCGTTTCCGATGTTGTACACAGGAATGACGCGCGCGAAGAAAAACATATATTTCTTTACAATGAATGGCATATTATATAAATACATAATGGATTACAAGAAGTCACTCAAGGACGATGAAAACGAAAGAAAAACATTACTGGAAGCGATAAAATCGATGATACATATTGGTTCCGAAGAGATAAATATCATCGAGGAAATATATAGAAATGGTAACGGTCTAGTATGATGTTTCTGCATTATTTTTATTCATACCACCTAGAAGAACAATAGTAACAAAACAACTATCGTAAACCGAATACGGTAATAATTATTGCACTATAAAAATAGAATATGTATCGAGATGTGCGTTTTGAGTTTCTTAAGGATAATCCATTCCACGGCGACGTCGGGCACGCAAAAAGAAAACAACTTATAGAATACATGGATAATCATGTTAATGAGTTTACGGAGAAGTCTAGCGATAATATATCTTTCCTGTACATCAATCCGAATATCAATCAACTCTTCGGTATTCGCATTTCGGATAATAACATAAACGGGAACCCGATAATCAATCACATTAAGGAATTCATCATGAATAGTCAATCCATGCCGAGTACATTGAAACAAGTATACAGTAAGGTTTCGAACTTCAATGTAATGTCCGTGGTCGAGCAAGAACCGGAAGAACCAGAAGAGGAACCGGAACAAGTAGTTCGTCCATCTCCATCGCTCATGGATACCACGGAACTGAGTGACGAGAATGAACAATTCGATCCGATTACTCCTATTATTCCAGAGAAGTTCTCATACAGCAGGACTTCCGGCCTTACCAACTATGATATTACCACGAATAAATTACTCTCATATGATGACGTGAGAAGACTCACTACGAACATAGCCAGAAGCGAGTTAACTCCTGTCGTGCAAAAGGAAGAATACAAGATGAAACTCGAGGAGCAAAAGCGGTTAGAATTACAGGAAGAGATCAACCAGTACCGGAAGATTCGCGATATCGGCGCGCTTACACAAGACGATATCACGGAGATGAATATAACTCAATTGACTGAGCTCGCGCGTGCATACAAGAAGGCGTATGACGAGAAGAAATTATATACAGTTTTCAAGAAGGGCGGAAACATTCTTACGACCATAACTTCCACGGTATTCCCTAACGGTATTCGCATCGGTAAGGACGAGAAGACGGGTAATGAAAGATACATCCAGATGAAGGGCGCGATAAAGGAGATTACGAACCAGATATTCGACAACAGTTCCGTTCAGGGACATGCATTCGGCAATCTTCTCAAGAAGGCCAATATAAATATTAGCGATTCTGTTCTCGCCGTGATTTCCATATTCGAGACCATGATAAGTAACATCCAAGTCGTGGAAGTTCCTGTCGGTAAACAGAAGGAAATCGATACCGGCATAGGACCGAAGTTGGAGCCAATAACTAACGACGGCGATGTTGAAAAAATATATGACTACGATGACGAAGAAGACGGTTATGAATACAGTGAATCGGGTAAGTAATTTAGATAATATCTATAGCGTCTTCATCGATGAAACCTCCTGACATTCCATCGTTATTCTGCTGCTCTTTTGGTTTGCCGCTGGCGGCGTCATTTGGATGGTATTTCTCTATGATCATCCAAAGAAGAATGCAGAGTGCGGCGAAAACGAGAATACCAATTATGATTGGAGCGACGTCGAGAATCTTATCGGAATTCGCCATAAAGGTCGCATCGCAACCGCAGAACTGTTCTGTTCCTGCAAGGCGGGTATCATAAACGAACTTCTCTGGAGCTGGTGCATTCGGTTCACGGATTATGTCCGACTTAATAATGTTTGGATTAGTAGAAGTAGAACCATTCACGGACCTCTTTATGTTATCGGAATAGATGGATTCGCCCATTGATTTGCATTGAAGCGCGTTCCATGTAGAGATGGCATGGGAACCGGTCTTATCTGGCTTTGGAAGTTCAAATGGACCGACTTTCTTGTTTTTAGTTCCGATTCCTTGATCATTATTTGTAACTCCCAGAAAAGACGAATTACTTGGACCTCTATAAGAGCGAGCAGCGATTGACATTTCGGTATTGGAAAAGTAAAAATACCACAATTGAGTACCGGTGTGACAATAAAAATAGACATACCCCGCATGGATAAATACATAAAGGAAATACAAAAATAGTATCCATGTTTTTTATTCAACTGTTATGTGAGTCTGCTGCCATTCTTTCACGTATGCTATATCCTCCTCGTCTAGCATATCGATAAACCACGGTGAAAGATAGATACTTGGGTCCTCCTCTTCGCGTATCTTTTTCTTGAACTCACTGGCCGCTCTTTCCGGGTTTTCTACCCACATTCTATGACGCCTATAAGATTCTTCTATGTCTCTCTTAGGAACAAAGGAATTTGCGTTCATTTCAATAAAGGATTAATAAAATTTATTTTTCACGGTCTGCATAAATAGGTACGGAGTTTTTATTTAACCAGGCTTTCCGCAGTGGATATCGCGTCCATCGCCCTGTATTTGGCATAACCGGTCAGGCTCCCAAGAAGAGAGTCTATCTTTCCGTGGATTTCTTTATAGTTATCCTTGATGAGTTTCGGATTTATTTTTCCATTGTTCATCAATGAAACAAAGATATCGATGGACGACTTCGGTGTAAATATCGCTTCATCATGCATCGTGGAAACGGGTATGATTCCATATAATATACTCCATGCTACCGTATTATGATATGATTCATAGTTCTTCGCCCGGTGCTTCTTAAGTTCGGCGATAACGATATCTCCCATATCGAAGTGCTTCATCAGCCGGATAATGCATTCCTGTTGCGGCTCTCCGTGTACGTTTTCACGAAGCATGGAAATGATAGAATTTCTGTCATACATCTTCAGTTCCGTTAAGTTTGCGTCAAATGTCACAGAAGTGATGCGGTTGATAAGAGTTCTTATCTTCTTCGTCGTCGGCGCAGCATTTCCATTAAGATAGTCTTCTACCACCTGCATAACATCGAATTCATGGAGGAGCCCTTGAATTTGCTGCTCATAATGGTGCTTGTAGTATAAAACAAGAAGCGAGACTATCGTATCATAGATCATTCTTTCCTTGGCCGGTTCGGAACTAATACATTCCTTCTGACTATAGAATGAAATCGCTTCGGCATATTCTTCTCTTGAGAACTTCAGTCGCGGGTTAAGAAGACATGAGTATTTCTTGTCCACGAGACAGGTATACTCGAATGTGTTATTCAAGACGCCATTTAACATCATAAGTTCCGCATGCCTGACATATTCGTCAATATTGGTATACTTCTCCGGGCAGGACTGTAAATGTATATAGCCATAATCCTTAACAATATGACCGATCCTGTTAACCCAATCATATGTCGCCTTTTTGAGTTCCTTTATCGATTTTACTCGTTCTTCGTGTGCTTTATTGCGATCCATTTTGCATCTTGCTCTTGAATTCATTTCCTGGAAATCTGCATCAATCATTTCGCGTTTCTTAGCACTACTGGTCAGTAAGAGATTCTGGTATGTATATACGGCGGTCTCGTACCATTCTTCATAACTAGCTTCTCGCTCGGGTCGTTCTTCCTCTTCTTCATAGTTAATGCAGATTTCCACTAACGGTGCGCCGTCTTCGCATGATTCATCGGATTCTTCGCTAGTGGCGGCGTTGAATGGAAATGGAACAGACGGCAATAATGAACGGAATATGTTCACCCATTTCGTATAATCGTATTTCTGTACTGGGAACGTAATTGTTGTATCGATTATTCCGCGCGGAATGCGGATTTTATTAATACTATTCCATAACTGGAAATCTATTGTGAGTTTCGTTTCGCAAAGGACTTTCATCACTGTCTTTACAAGGATCTTGATCTGTTCAAAGACCTTCTTGTATCCATTGATGTTATTTGCGAGAACGCAGGTATTAATGTACTCTCCTATCTTATATGCCGAGATTGTAAGACCGGATGGCTGATCCGGTGCGGGGATCTTTTTAGTTCTAATATCTCCTGCCATATACTTCGGAGTGTAATTGGTCGTAAAGGTAGACCGTTGCGGTGGTTTGTACGCCATGTTGAATCAAAAATAAAAATCAATTGAGTAATGGGATCGTGTACGCATATATAAGAAAATATGCATAAAACTGCCGAATTATGGATAAAGAAATAGAAGTCGCGTTTTTCATGTCTCATATGGTTCTAGAAGTTCTAAACCGGTGAGGATATCACTCTTCATGATATACGGCATAAGAATCATCATAGATGGCCGGCTTATGTTGAGTGGCTTAAAGTATTTAAACCAATTATCCGTAAGCATGATGCTGGAAGTTTTTATGTTTAACTTCCTTTGGAGATACTGTGTATATGCACCAGTAAGCATTCCGTGGTTGGATGGCGAGCTCATTTGTTACGGTCATATAAAAAATCATTTGCGTTTCATCGCGACGTCGAGATATACTTTATTGTATATTTTTCATGTTAAATCATGATGAGTTTCGCTGGAGGTATGCTATTAATACTTATTATATTCGTTGCCCTGTTAGTCGTAATCCGTAGATATGTTTATCCACAAAATGCGGCAAAATGGAGAAACAGTAACGGACTCGGTAAATGCATGGCAAATATGTATGACTGGATAGAGAATAGGCAAGAAATGGCACAGATGAAGGAAGATGGATATTACCCGAACGCATAAACCATAATTGCGGTTCAGGTGAATGAAATGAAAAATAGAATCCGTGTTTTTTGATTAAATTATATCAAGATCCTCTTCCTGGATTGTGTTCGCTTCTTGCGCGACCGTGACATTGTATTTCGTAAATACATCCGGGTTTTCTATAAGAAACAGATGCCAGTACATGGATACCGCATCCATGGTCTGTGAATCGATATACTTGTTGGGTAGACAGTAAATAATGTCCTTATATTTATGGAAATATGGCATAGTCTTTATGATGCAGATTAGTGTGCATCCGAACAACGGAGAATTATTCTTGTTCCCGTTTGCCTTAATGATGTTGCGCTTATAGTAATTGTTAAACGCGACGATAATATCGAGCAGATTGTCTTTGTCATTGTTATTAATCTCTATGAACGGGACATTAAAGACATAATTCGAGACGATGAAATACTCCTGGCCATAGTTGTATTTCTTTGGGATTCCTTCATTCATTTTATATACATTATCGAAGTCGAACATGAGTCCGCCTATCGTAAGACATGAAGGTGAAAAGTTCCGGTTCTTCTTAGTGAATTTCTTCACGATATAGTCGTATATTTCACTGTCCTTATATGACGGTTTATAGAGCATGCTGTCAAAGAATTTCCCGATGTTGTACGTTACATTTCCGGATCCAGTCTTGACCGTGACAGTATCGTTTCCGGAAGGAATTTCACTGTTATTTTTAAGCCATGAATCGATAATCATTTTCTGTTCGTCGAAAGACATGGAACATATATTGGAAGACCCGGAATTCATTAACCGTCTCGCGAGCTCGGACATTTTATAGAATTCATCCATGATTATCTTATAAACCTTGAACGACCATCTATTTCCGTGTACGCGCTCTAGTTTTCTATCGAACCACGATTTATCTATAACGACTTCCATTAACTGTTGATACATTATACGGAAGTCGTTCAGAGTATTGGAATATACCAGCCAGTCATAGAGATAATGCAAATCGGTTAACCATACTTCGATATATTTAATGATTTTATTAATCGCGATTGGGATTTTCTTCTGACCGCATAGAGAGTCTAGCTGCTTAATGATATGCTTTGTGTTATTTATATTTAGTTTCGTGTTCGGAGTATTATACGCTTTAGGTGCTTCGAAGTTGCAGTTACTGCAACCGTAACTCCCGTCGGCGAAATACGATAAAGGAATGTTGCAGAATGGGCACTTTGTGATCCCTCTCTTCGACCGCATTACTTTTGTAGTTTCCATGGCAAACGAGGAGGACTTAATCATAGTCGGATCCGTGTTCTGCTGATATTGTTTAAATGTATCATATCTAGAGCACGGCATATCTTGGAATAGACTTTGCGCGTCATCTTCATTGTCATCGAGGATGAGATAAATCTCTTCAAGTTCATCGCGGAGATCTATATATTTCTGCAACGGTCCTCGATCTGAATTAGAATAATTAGTAATGAAGAGAGTCAGGTCATTATAGAAGTTCAGGAAGGATTCGCGAAACGGTTCTTTGCCTGTATTCATTTATTGTTATGTGGGTAAAAATAATCAGTTACGGCGGATTCTATTATAACTTTCTCTTGTCGTACTGATCTTTTAGAAACGTGAGTCTGGCCTGATTTACACGGTGGCATTTGTCGTAGGAACTCAACATGATTCTCCAGTTCTCCGTGTCCTTATAAAGCGCATTCACAACGAGTTGTTCTATCTGTTTTAACTTCACGTAGTCCGTATAAGTTTGTACATCCATTAGCCCGCGTTGATGAATGACAATTAGCGATTCATAAAGTCTATTTATATCCAGATAATGCATGGAGTCTATGACTATTTCGTCCATGCCCACTATCTGTTCCGGCGTGAAGTAATACTGAGCCGGTTGTTGCGGAAATGCCGGACCTGGAGGCGGCAGCTGAGGCGGAGAGTTTATGTTATCAAGATTTGGATAACTCGGAGGGGAATTAGGTTGGTACTGTATCATCGGATTTACCGAAGAAAATGTCATCGACGAAGGTACATCGAAACGCTGAGTAATGAGGTCTTTATATGGGTTAAACGTGGATGTTTCTTCATTTCCTGGGTCCATGTATGATAGATATTTTAGTGGTATAGTAATCCATCATATATCTCGCATTTCTTTAAATGTCATGAATATGAACAACCGCGGTAAAAATAGAGTCCAGGTTTTTTTATGCGAACATCAGGTTCTTATACATGTTCGCATAACATTGATTGAACATGAATATTCCATCGAAACTGTAACTATCTTCACCGGGTCTAGCTCTCTGCAAGACTCTTTCATGACATACCTTTACGTCATTAAATAATCCGATAACTATTTTCGGATAGGAACTATTAATGATAAAGTCCGAAGCGACTTTAGCATTTATCGATAGTTCATCGGACTTGATAATCAGAGCGGATTGCCGTTGCGTTTTTGAATAAGACGGAAGATTAAAATACTCATTCATCGTGGCGATTAAATGAGACAATCTTTGATGCTCCTTTGGAGACATTCTTCCTTTCATCAAATCCATACGGATAAAACACCATAAAGCATCGTCCGGGACTCTTTCGAAAATGAGTACCGTTCCCGGTGTAACTTTATCGGCGATCTTCTTAAGGTACTGAATATAATAAACAGTGACGTATCGCTGGAATTCATAACTGGATAGTTCCCCTCTAAGGTACTTTTCTAGTTTCTCTGTTGCGTCCGGTAATTCATCGATATATTCCGGTACGACTAGATAATGTACTTTTCCATCGAGACGTTTGCATATCTCGGAAAGAATAGTAGTTTTACCCACACCGACTGGCCCGGTAACGACTACTTTTCTGCAATTGCGGACGCGTTCTACATTCTTGTATTCCATGGGGCAATCATCGAATTTTCCATTCTGTTCCGCGACCTCATTCATGAAGTTCCTGATAGCTTCATTCAAGACGCGATCACCTGTAAATGGAACAAATGCAGTTGCAGACATTCTAGTTAACTTGATAAAAATAATCACCTGTTTTTTATAATCCGTTTTGTTTACTCAACGAGATAGATGGTGATTTCACGGGACTTCACCTTATCGGCGAGGATATGCCTGATCTCAGACTGGACGTACCTGATAACGGTAAGAGCCATGGCGATATAAGTGGAACGGGAGAGTCTATCATCGCGCTTAACACTAATGCAAGACTTACCGAAGTTATTAAGGAACTTGCTGAGCTGAGTAGTATCAAAGCAGCAGTCTCCGACGAGCTTTTCAGCGTCTTGCATATGGTTCTGGACAAAGGCAATTGGGTCGAATTCATCATCGACGAGAGCGTTCTTGAATGCATCATTGAAGCGGATCCGCTTCTTGCAGTCGATGGTAGAGATGAACTGCCTAACGAAGTCGCTCTTCTTCTCCTTCTCAATGATACCGAAAACGTCGAAGCAAAGCTGGATGGTATCGACGAAGTAGGCAAGGAAGTCCTTAGAAAGGTTCCTGTTGTACCTCTTCGTGGATTCAGCAAAGTCATTGAATCTCTCGACGGCATCCTTGTACTTGGAAAGGAATTGAGCGGCATCAGTATCCAGTGAATAGTTATTGTGCTTCATGCCGTTTGCAATGGTATTGACAAGAGTCCTTGTGCGGGAAAGCTCACGAACGCAGTCCCTGATGTGATTCTTAATATCACGCTTCTCGGCTGGAGTGAAAGTCTTATTCTTAAGGGAAGATGGAATAAGTTCATCGAACTTAAGTTCAGCGCCCTTTCCTTCAAGAACGGCGGCAACAATCTTCTCCTGCTTAATGATAGTCTGGAGAGTCTTATTGCTCTTGTGTTCCTGAATGATCTTCTGGTGAACGGCCTTGACGATATCCTCGACGTCCTTGCCTTCGGTGAACTGCTCGAGAACGAGAGTAGTGTTCATCGGAGTGTGCTGAAGATAGATGGTATTGACACCGTGCTTAGCCTCGGCTTCTGTATTGCGAACGGCGTGTGGATAAATCTGGTTAATGAGCTTGATCTTATAGAGACCCTCATTGAAGTACTTGTCAATAAGGTCGCAAAGTTCAACGGCCTTGACTGGCTTATAATGTGGAAGATCGAGGTTCTTCATAAGACGGGAAACAAGAATGCTATGACCGTCGATAGTCTTGTCGAAGTCCTTGAATTCATTAACGATATCAAGGGTAGCGCGAGCATCGAAGTCGAAGATATTCTTACGGATAACATCGACCGGAGCGGCCTTCTGGTTCTCGTCCCTGGACTTATTGAAAACGGAAATGAATTCATTAAGACCTGGGCACTTTGTAACGGAAACCTTGGAAACGGCATCGAGATTGAACTTCTTCGATGGGTTACGTGGAACTGGTTTGAACTTAAGACGGACATCATCAGCAATGACGGAAGTAGCATACTGCTCATTAAGGAAATTGGAAAGACCGGTAAGAGAAACATTCCTCTTCTTCATTTCGGTCTCAGCGGCTGGGGCAGTCTTGCGGGAAGTCTTAGCTGGTGACATAATTGTTTCGGTATGGGAAAAATATGGTAGTGTTTTTAGTTTCGCATATTTCGATGAAATGCTTTGACGGAACTCAATATGTTAAATGCATTTTTTCGTACCCAGTTTTTGCATGAATATTCCAGGGCATGTATGGGTATGCGTAAAGGGATAATTCTATGTAAATAAACTAGCTTATTCAATTAGAAATGGACATAGATGTGTCGCTTTCTGCATATCTTAACACGAAAGTATTCACTGTTATCATAAATGTTGCCGAAAAGAAGGAAGAACTTAAAATACAGTTCGGAAACACTATCCCGAAGTACGCCGTATCCAATAATGATATATTCTCCACTACGACCGTGAAAGATACTAATACACTCAAGGATTTCACGACAAAGAATGGCGTAAATATATACCCGGAACTTCCATTGCCAAAATGCCTGTCCATGAACGAATTTATTCGCGTAATCGGTTTTCTTTATGGTGTCCCGTTAGATAACATTCGCGCGGAAATCATAGATAACAGACACGCAATTTCCTTCATGAATGACATGAATGTAATCGGTAATACTACATGCGTCGGCGACCATGAATATACCATTTATTTAACGCATTACCCGACCAAAGATGATTACCATTATACCGATGAATTTATGGGAAATTACACCAAGATTCTCGCGTATATCAAGGAACTGGTGAATCAAAAAATAGATAAACTCCATTTGAATCTATTCACGAACAGAATAGTATTCCGGTCCCGCATGAATACTACTTTCAAAGACAGGATCTCCCTTCCGCGATTATTCAATAGTCTACACGTCTCGGATATGTGGAAGAAAGTCCTCATTCATGACGATATTCTCGATGATTATTACAGGAACCCTTTCCCAACTCAGTATGTGAAATCGGACCCGGATATTAAGTATCCATTCAAGGGAACCAAGACAACTTTTAATACCGTCACGATTTACATTAATGACCCTATACATGACGGTATAACTCTTACGAAGTTAGACATAAATAAATACGGTGATGTCTCGCATACATATACCATCATTAATACCACTCTTTCCTATACGGATTCAATGGAAATTATACAGAAGTACATCAAAGAGAAATTCTTCGTGGATGTATACAATAAGTTAGAATTACCCAACTGCATCGACTCTATATCTACTCAAGAACCGGTAACGGTGATCGATTCTGTGAGTACTCTTCTTAGTATGAAACTCGCGAAGAAATTCAAGATAGAATCCCTGTCTGAGATAATTCTACAAGATATCCCAGAGCTGAAGTATAGCTCCAAGACTTCCATCTCAATGAACGGATATGCATTCTTTAGTGAGTCAATATTGAACGCGTTCACTGACCTAACAATTACGCATCAAGCAGTGGGCGAACCCGGAATGAAGAAGAACGCACTGCCGAACATAATATGTTCCAACTACATTGAGGACGAGATAGTTATAAATGTATCCGGATGCGATAGTATCGATTCTGCGATATTGAATACCCTTATGTTACTCATGGCGCTTCCGGTTAATGACGCAAAAGGCGAAACATCAAAGGAAATGACCGCAGAGTCCATCGCTAAGAGATGCATGGCGATTCCACCGAAAGCGCTATTAAAAATGCTTGAAGACGTGGACCACAGGACATTTGGACCGAGATATGTGAAAGGAAGGATTAGACCGTATTCCGGTCTATCGCAGAAGGCAAATCAGAGAGTAGTTCCCATCTCGCTGCAGGAATATGAAATAGTCAAGAAAGTTAGACCGGAATCGGTAGCCAATATAGAGAATCAGACAACCGGTGCGCGTCTGTGTCTATTCTGTCCGCATAAACTTGCTCCGTATATAAACTTCCACTATTCCCCTGGAGAAATTTGCATTCCGAAATGCACCCTGAAACAGTCTAATAAACAGCAGTATGCACTATGCGCCGAACAGTTAAATATAGAGGATAAAGTGGAATTTGATACGGTATATGAAAACCAGACTATTGTGCTATATAATCCACTCATTTCACCGGGACGAAGATGTCGTCCGCCGGAAGAGTTTTCCACTCTGTTATCCGGTTATGTTCTACTGAAAGTAGACACGACCGATATATTTGAATACACGCTAGAGCACTACGATATACAGCCGTATGTCATACAGCGAAATACATTTAACCAGTTCTATACCATCTATACGGAGTATGATTACGATAGCGATTATTGCCTTTCATTCAAGTCCGAACTCGATGATTCATACATGATTGTCGTGGATGAGAGTAACAATAAGTTACTCAAGTTCAGCGGAAACAAGTATATAGAGACTTTCTTCAAGAACAATGCGGTAAAGAGCAATACGAGTAAGAATAATCTATTCAATCATATAGGCAAGCTTTTACGTGTAAATCTCTCGGACCAATACACGAATACCACAGACGTGATTCTGCGCAACGTGAATAAGGAATATGGCATCAAGTTCGTGTATAATAATGATTATATCGTGGGAATAATACATAAAAATATATTCTATTGTACGCCGCTACTTTATGCGAAATTCATTGAGAAAACTAACTATTTTGTCCATCTTTTCGATATTGCGTCGGATGATAGTTTCGAGAATAGTTTCCCGGACATAGATACTCTGAACAAGGAGTACATTGATGCAGTGTATAAGGACTATCTCACAGATAGCTATAGACTCATAGTATTCGATGGAATATATACATTCGTGAAGAAAACAAAGCGGGTTGCCTTGGATGCGATAAAGAATACAGTATTGTTCGACTATGACGCATATAAGATACAGTTCCTGTTCACAAACGTGAATAACGTGAAGTCCGAGTCCAAGGATATTGCAGAGTTTGAGAATATCGTGAAAGTACTGGTAAAGTGGCTCGTTATATTCATCCGTTCCATAAAAGATAATGAAATGGACTATGTCGCGGAGTATATGCGCTTCCTGAAGATACATAAAGTAATAACTACCAAGAGAAACATAGTATGGTCCGCGAATAATGACTATGTTTTATGGCGATCATCGACGGTAACTGAAGAAGATGTAAAAACATACATCGAGTCCATTAAAATGGCCAAGTTCGATGACAAGTATGTACTCGCGGAATATATAAATCATGCGTTATTCCGGCAGTATTCCGATGAACTAATTTTCCATAAAATAGACCGCATAGAGAAGATAACTTCCAAGAAGATCACGATGTGATTATTCGTATTCATTTCAGGCTATGACCGCGATTAATACGGTCATCAATACCCACGTAACCGCATTCATTTAAAAATAAACATAAGTTACTCTGACTTATAGCCATTTGAGGTAACTTGCACTAATGGATCATTATTGTAACACAAAGCGGTACTTATATAGGATTCCAGATATGAAGTCTCGGGAGCTATATCTAGTGTGTCGCTGCTCTTTATGACTTCGAATCCCTCTTTATTCTTTGATGATTTCCATTTGATAATCATGCATATTAACACTACTATGATGGCGGCAATAACAAGAGCCAATAAAAGCCACATCCACCAGGTAACTTTCTTATTTCCTCCAAGCTGGCGAGGACGATTATGCGAAAATAGTCTTCCGGACATAAATGTAGTAGTTTATGTGTAAAAATAATAAAACATATACGTTTTATGTATCGTGATGGATTATAGAAATACTATAGAATTTATTGCCGGTATAATATCGTTTTACTATAGGAAAATGAGTAAAGACAATTTGGATCCGGAATCGCTTCAAGAAACCGTGAAATATGATGATATTTTCGGGGAAGATGGAAAGAAAAAGATCACAATGAAAGACATAAAAAGAAACATAGAAGAGTTAATGCAACGGGTAGATTTGAGTGATATTACAAGGCCTGAGTGCGAGAATAAGTATCTCCATACAGGAACTATCTGCACCGCATATATCATCTTTGTTATCGTGAGTGTCTTAGGACTTATCGGTGTATTCATCTGGAAGTACTTCAGAAATGGTAAACGCGGCTCCGAAGAGAACGTTGATAGTCCGCTCGTGGGCAAGGGAATTTAAGCGAATCCTTCGGCATCTTCGCTATAGTATTCTACATCTTCATTATTGCCATCATCGCTGGGGCTTGCGATAATGTTGATC
>JAEIGA010010057.1_pt1 | contig 14329 bp, 11 predicted proteins | sample 9270691 | NCBI WGS metagenome assembly JAEIGA01 (sample SAMN17057246, study PRJNA624740) | gut metagenome | biome: biome; isolation source: fecal sample | host: Bos grunniens | place: China: Xizang | collected 2019 | reverse complement strand
CTGAGCCATATCGTCTTTAGAGGTTACCTTTGTAAAACGAACTTCTTTGCCCTTAAGAGCAGAAAGCTGAGACGGAGCAGTAAGGCCTGAAATTTCTTCAAGTGCTTTAACTGTACTGAACTCGTCATCATAAACCTTTGGATCACTTTCAACTGCAGAAAGAACTGCCTTTGAGAACTTGAATGGAGAAGCAGTTGAAGCAACTACAACAGGAGTTTTATCGCCTGTTGCCTCAATATATGAGTTACATACATTAATACCAACTGAAGTATGAGTATCTGCAAGGTAATCGTATGTCTTATATGTTTCTCCAATCGTTGCTTTTGTTGCAGCATCGTCGCAACAGCCTGCTGCAAAGAGAGACTGAATCTGAGACTTAACATCGTCAGAAATTATATATTTACCGTCTTCCTTAAGAGCGGAGAACCACTCATTTATTGTTGCGTCATTTCTGCCACAAAGGATATAGAGAAGTCTTTCAAGGTTTGAAGAAATAAGAATATCCATTGAAGGAGATGTTGTTGCAAAGAAGCTACGATTTCTGTCATAAACACCGGTGTTAATGAAATCTGTAAGAACGTTATTGGCATTTGATGCGCAGATAAGCTTATTAATCGGAATACCCATTTCCTTTGCAAAGTATGCAGCAAGAATATTACCGAAGTTACCTGTAGGAACAACTACATTTATTGGGTCGCCGAACTTAACATCGCCACTGTTTACCATATCGCAATACGCGGAAACATAGTAAACAATCTGAGGTGCAAGTCTGCCCCAGTTAATTGAGTTTGCAGATGAAAAAACAAGATCGTTTTCTTCAAATCTTTTAAGAATCTCCTGATTTGTGAAGATAGATTTAACGCCTGTCTGAGCATCGTCAAAGTTACCCTCAATAGCGCAAACACCTACATTTGCACCCTCCTGAGTTGTCATCTGAAGCTTCTGCATCGGGCTTACGCCGTCTACAGGATAGAAAACAAGAATCTTTGTTCCTGCAACATCCTTAAAGCCTTCAAGAGCAGCTTTACCTGTATCACCTGAGGTTGCAACAAGAATTACGATTTCTTTATCCTTAAGATTCTTTTTAGCTGAAACTGTAAGAAGATATGGAAGAATCTGCAAAGCCATATCCTTGAATGCACAAGTAGGACCCTGGAAAAGCTCGAGGATACTTACATTATCGTGAAGCTTTACAACAGGTGCAACTGCCTTTGATGCAAACTTACCATCTGCATAGGCACCATCTACGCAATAATCAAGCTCCTCCTTTGAAAAGTCAGTAAGATAAAGACCAAGAACTTTTTTTGCTCTTTCTTTATAATCTGCACTGCAAAGAGCCTTTATATCTTCAGAAGAAAGCACAGGAATGCTTTCGGGAATATAGAGACCGCCTTCCTTTGAAATACCGTCTGCAATAGCCTTAGAAGCAGACACCTTTACCGAATTATCTCTTGTTGAAGTATAAAACATTTAAACACATCCTTAAAGGGAATAACCCTATTACTCCATTTTCGATTTATTTTAACAAAGTAACAGAGAAAAGTCAAGGCATTTCAAGGGTTTATAAGGTTTTTCAGGCAGTAAAAGGGAAAGAATCATCTCCATTGGAAATATAGTTAAAAATCTTCATTAAAGCGTGTAAGAAATTGATTTTTTTTACCTCTTGTAAAGCAGTTAATTTATACTCGCCCACCTTTTCATCACCTACAAAAACAGTAGCGTTTCCTAAGGTCTGCCCTTTTGCAACAGGAGCCTCCACATTTTCGCAAAGTTTCACGTCAACTCTTACCTTTTCTCTATCACCTTTCTTTATCAAAACAGGCTCCAAGGAAGGTATATTTACATCCACAACAGTTGAGAGTCCATCAATTACAGGAACAAGATTCACGGAATTTTTATCAATCTGTGGTAAAAGTATTGTGTAATTCGAAAAGCCCCAGTTAAGCATTTTTTTAGCTGTTTCAAATCTATCGTTGCTGTTAGCACTGCCCATCACAACTGCTACAAGGTGCAAATTATCCCGTTTGGCGCTTGCGCTTACGCAACAACCGGCCTTTGCGGTTGTGCCAGTTTTAAGTCCTGTTGTACCTTTATAAAACCTTACCAATTTATTTGTGTTTACAAGCTCTGTTTCACCTGAGCGAAGAGAATCCATCCATACAGTTGTGTAATCAATAATAAAGTCATATTTTAAAAGCTCTCTTGACATAATTGCTATATCACGTGATGTTGTAAGATGCGCCTCTGTTGTATCATCAAGACCTGTAGCATTGACAAAATTTGTGTTTTCCATTTTCAGTTCTTTTGCTCTCTGGTTCATTAAATCAATAAACGCTTCCTCGCTACCTGAAACATATTCACCAAGAAGAGTTGCCGCATCGTTTGCACTGCCGATAACTGTTGCCCTGAGGAGTTCGTCAACAGTCATCTGTTCTCCCGGTTCAAGCCATATCTGTGAACCGCCTTTGGATGCGGCATTTTCTGAACAGGAAACCTTATCTGTAAGAGATATTTTTTTACTGTTTATAGCCTCTGCCACAAGAAGAATAGTCATAATTTTTGTTACAGATGCAGGGAAAAGCTTTAAATCCGCATTATATTCCATTAACACCTCACCTGTAGCAACGTCCATAAGCACTGCGGACTTTGCTCTTATATCAACAGGGAGTTTTGAAAGATCTTCCTTATTTTCAACGGAAGCAGTAAAGGACGCAGGAAGAGTTATTTCCTCCTCACCTTTAACAACATTGCCACCCATTGCAGACACACACAATAAATTGACTATCAAAATTAAACTAAAAGTAAAAATAAAAGCCTTTCTCATATAATTCACCTCGTGAAACTATATGAGAAAGGTTAATGGTTTTATTCACAAACAAGGCATACCCAGCCATTATCTTCTATACGTTCTTTCAGAACAAGGCCCGCATTTTGAAGAGCAAGGCACACTTCATCTGCTCTTGTATCTATTATACCTGAAGCAATAAACTTTGCGCCTGGTTTCATAAATGCACGCACCTGAGTGCTGAAAAGAATAATAATATCTGCCACAATGTTTGCAACAACAACATCGTATTGCTTTGTAACCTTATCTGCAAGGTCGCCACAAACAAATGAGAGTTCAGGATGCTTAAGGTTATTCATTAATCCGTTTTCTTTTGCAGTTTTAACGGCTAACGGGTCAATATCAACACCAAAGCCCTCTTTTGCACCCAAAAGCATTGAAGCAATTGCAAGAATACCGCTACCGCAACCGATATCAAGAACTGTATCGCCGTCTTTTATAATTATATCAAGAGTTTCAAGGCAAAGGCGTGTTGTTTCGTGAGTACCTGTACCGAAAGCAGCTCCCGGTTCAATATTAAGAACAGCTCTGTTACCGCTATCGTAATCATCTATCCAGACTGGTCTTACAAAAAGCCTTTCGCCTATTGATTGGGGTTTGAAGAATGCTTTCCACTTATCCTGCCAATCGTCTGAATTAACGCCACCTGTTTCAATTCTGTGAGAAATACTTTCTGCATTAAGTCTTTCTGAAATAAATGAAACTGCTTCCGCGGGATTGTTACCTTCTTCAATAAAAACGTGGATTATAGATTCTTCTCTGTTTTTATTAAGCAAATCTTCATCTATAAGGTCAATATGGGCAATTTCCCACGCACCTTGCTCCAGATCGCTGTAATCCTCAATGTAAATACCATAAGGTACAGTCATAATCGCAACAGAAGACGCTCTTTCAGTATCTTCCGTTTTAACAAATATTTTTACTTCTGTATATTCCATTTAGCACCTCAATACTTATTGTGAACATCTTCTGCAAAGCAAAGGCAGTCTTTGATTTCAAGTACTGTACCATCATCAAGCACTGCTTTACCGCTTAATCTGCCGAACACCTGATGCTGATCTGTGATTATGAACTTAACATCAATCTTTGCAGCTCTGTCAAGGATGGGTACAAAGTTCATTTCAAATCTGCCATCGCTTGAAGTGAATGTCCAAGGATCCGTGTAACCGGAGGCAGGAATATTGAATATAACGTCATCAAGTTTATGGCATTTACCATCGTAGAAAAGCATGTTTTCGCTTGCAGCTGTAGTATCACCAAAGCCGTAGCCAATATTAAAGCCAAAAGGCTTGCCGTTAACTGTTGCGTTACCTGAACCCCAATACCATGTATTGTCATAAGTCCACACACCACGACCCCAGTCAAGAGTACCATAGTCAATTTCAGGATTTAATTCATATGTAACGCCATCATATTCAATTGTACCGCTTGCGCGCATACAGTTGATTTTCTGATTATAGTAGAAAGCTGTTTTCTTCTCTTTCCAAGGAGTTGCAATAACCATTGTATCCATGGTCGGCTGAGCGAGAGTAATGTTGCATTTAAGCGTTTTTCCCTCGTGGAAATTCTTGTAATCGCAGAAAATCACTCGCTTATCCTTGCCTGCATCAAAATGCATATCGAGGCGTTTATCTTTATATTTTGTTACACCTGAAACGCTTGATGTCGGAAGTTTTAATTTACCCATTGGGAAAGCATTAAGAATTGTTTCTGTATGCTCCCATGGGTTTTCACCCAAGTCAAGGAAAGATGCTGACTGAAGACCAATATAGCCATCATCAGAAATTGTAAATGCAACTGCAATATCGTGCTCTTCAGAAACCACAAGATAATAATCCCATTCTTTGATTCTGAATTTTGGAGCTTTAATATCTGCACGGCTATATTCCTGAACAAGCTGTTTTGACCAACCCGGTTCTCTTAAAGAGCCATCTTCCTTTAAAAGCTTCTGCACATTTGTTACTTCATGATTTCTCATTCTGCACCCTCCCGAAATTAATTTTCTTTATCAATAATGTTGGCTGACGGTTCAACATTGAGTCTGCCGTGATTATAAAAACGCCTGTTATCAAGCATCCACAAACGATTTGTAAACTCACCTTTTGCAACATCCTTTACAGCATCTGCCATTTCATAAACATTAGCATCAAAAAGGTCAAGCTGACTAAGAACCTCTGCTTCAATAAAGCTTGGTCTTACTGCTGCGCCAAATTCCAGTTTACCATGGTGAGAAATAAGCATATGCTGAAGAAGGATTTTCTTTTCACTATCTATACCTAACTCATCACATTTTCTGCCTACATCTTCTGCACCCATAACAAGATGGCCAAGAAGCATACCCTCAACAGTATGACCATCTACCATACCTGTTGAGCCTACACTATATTCGCGAAGTTTCGCAATATCGTGAAGGATTGCACCTGAGAGAAGAAGTTCTCTGTCTATACAAGGATAGATTGAACAAACACTTTCTGCAAGGCGCACGATTGAAAGCGTATGATAAAGAAGACCGCCACGCATTGCGTGGTGAAGTTTTTCTGCTGCAGGGAAAGTGAGAAGCTCGTCTTTATTGTCGGCAAGCATAGAAAGAACAACGTTTTTCAGTTCTTCATCCTGAAAATTAGCTACCAAACGCACAATTGTATCAAGCATAATTTCGCCATCGCAATCTGCAGATTTTATAAAATCTGAAATATTAACATTATCGTTCATATTAGTCTCGCGGATTCGCTGAATTATGAATTGCTCGTTGCCGTTATACTGCTGAAGTGTACCGCGCACCTTAACTATAGTGTTTACTGCAGGAAGAGGAATTACATCTTCTCTGTAATCCCACATTTTTGCAAATGTTTCACCATCTTTATCAGCAAGAACAATATCAAGATAAAACGTACCGTTTTTGGCACTTTTTTTATCACAAGATTTAACTAAACCGAAGCCTTCTACAAAACCCGGTTTTTCACACTGTGTAAAATTCATAGCACACCTCTGACTAATTTATTCCTAATATATTTCTTATTACATACGAGCACAAAAGATAACCTGCAACAGGTGGAGTAAAGGACATTGAGCCGGGAACCGAAAGTTCCGTTTTAACAGGCTCTTCCTTTGAATAAACAACAGGAAGATGAGTGATTCCTCTTTTCTTTAACTCCCTGCGCATTACTCTTGCTAAAGGACAGACGCTTGTTTTAGATATATCAGAAATTTCAAGCATTTCCGGATGAAGCTTGTTTCCTGTACCCATTGATGATATAAGCGCAACACCTGCTTGACTACACCTTACCGCGAGTTCCAGCTTTGCTGTAACATTATCAATACAATCAACTGCAAAATCATATTTTGATAGATCTATTTCCCTTGATGTTTCAGGAAGATAAAATAAATCATATTTTATAACTTTCAAATGAGGATTGATTGACAAAAGTCTTTTTTCAGCTGCATCTGTTTTTCGAATACCAACAGTTTCAGTTGTAGCAATAAGTTGGCGGTTGATATTTGTTATATCAACAACATCTTTATCTACAAGCGCGATCGTTCCTACCCCTGACCTAACAAGCGCTTCGCATACCGCACCGCCTACTCCGCCAAGGCCAAAAACAATAACAGACGATTTATTAAGCTTTTTAAAATTATCCTCACCGATTACACCTATTGTGCGTGAAAATTTTTCGTCCATTTTCCACCTACTAAATTTTAGTTATATTTTAATTATAATATTATACAGACGAATGTCAAATAATAAATGTGTAAATTTGGCAGAAAAGTTGGTTTTTCATGAAAAAAAGAGTTTTATGCTTTGGACTTACCATAAATATACTGTTCCTATGTTTATGCGGTAGATTATTTTCTTTATCTGTTTTGCATAAAGAAGTCTCTTCACAACAAGGAACAAGGGTTAAAGAAATAGCCGTTAAAAGAGGCTATATTTATGACAGAAATCTTATACCGATAGCTACAAGCACACAAAAATATGCCGTATGCATCAAACCAACAACACTTGCTTTAAAGCAACTGAGAAACATAATAGAAGAAAAGAAAACGTTGGAGCAACTCACCAAAGGATGGCTTGTAATCAAGAAAACAGATAATCCCAGCAACTACGAGAATTGCGAAGATATGAAACCACTTCCATTGATTGATAATCGTTCAAGTCCCCTTCTTACTCATATTATTGGCTACACCGACGCAAGCGGTAATGGTGTTTGCGGAATTGAAAAATATTACAATGAATATTTCAAAAAAACAGGTGGCACTCTTGAAATTGCCTACTCAGCTGATGCAAACGGCAGAATGCTTACAAACGAAGCAGCGGAGATTCGTGATAATAATTATTACAATAAAAGCGGTATTATTTTAACAATTGATATAAAACTTCAGGAAATTCTGGAAAAAGCATTGATAAATGGCAACATACAAAAGGGAGCAGGCGTTATTTTAGACACTAAAACAAACCAGATTCTTGCCTGTGCTTCATTACCTGACTACGACATCAATAATATTAGTGCTGATTTAAGCAATGAAGATTTGCCATTTATAAACAGAGCATTTTCAGCTTTTCCTGTTGGCTCTGTTTTTAAGGTCGTTACTGCGGCAGCATCACTTGAAAATAATATTCTCCCGGCAGAATATGAATGTAACGGGGAAATCACTTTCAACGGAAACACTTTCCATTGTAGCAAAACAGACGGCCATGGAAAAATTGATTTCAACTTAGCACTGGCTAAATCCTGCAACCCGTATTTTATTAATTTAGGAGTTAAAACAAGAGCAGACAAGATTATTGATATGTCCAAGCTTTTTCATTTAGGCGAAAGCATTGATTTCGGTAATTCATACATGACAGACTCAGGTGTTTTACCATGTGTTAATGAATTCAAATGCGATGCTGATACAGGAAATTTCGCTTTCGGTCAAGGACGTTTTACTGCAACGCCCATTCAAATTGCAGCAATATTTTCCTGTATTGGAAATGGCGGTTATTATATTAGACCAACCCTCATAAAAGGGACTACAGATATAAACGGCACCCTCACCGAAACCAAGAGTGCCGAAAGAGAAAAAATATTAAAAATCCCCACCTGTAACACAATAAAAAACGCTTTAGAATACACTGCAACAGATGGCACAGGCACCATGGCAAAAAGCGAATTTTACACCTGTTGCAGCAAAACTGCCACCGCTCAAAGCGGTCAATATGATAAAAATGGAAACGAAATTAAATTTTGTTGGTTTGCAGGATTTTTCCCAAAAGAAAATCCGCAATACACTATCTGCATACTGAAGGAGCAAGGCTCTTCAGGCGGTAGTGATTGCGGACCTATTTTCAAGGAAATTGCTGAAAATATTTTATTTGATTTCTAAAACTCTCTGAGCACCAAGCATCACGCCGATTTTGCCACTGTGGAAGTTTAGACCACCCTGAAGCCACACTGCGTAAGGCTCTCTGAGAGGTGCATCTGCAGAAAGCTCTATTGATGAACCGTTTGTAAAAGCGCCTGCCGCCATAATAACGTCGCTGTCATAACCCGGCATCGCCCAAGGTTCAGGCACAACAAAGCTATCTATAACTGAACCACTCTGAAGACCCTGACAAAAAGCGATAAGCTTTTCTGGTGTAATAAGCTTTATGCTCTGTATAATATCTGCTCTATTTTCATCAGAACCAGGAGATACCTCATAGCCCATTTCTTCAAAAAGTGCTGCGGTGAAAATTGCAACCTTAAGAGCTTCACCTGTAACATGAGGAGCGTGGAAAAGACCCATAAATATGTCCCTTGAATTACCAAGAGTTGCACCAACCTCACGACCTACACCCGGAGTTGTCATTCTATATGTGCATAGCTCAACAAGGTCTTTTCTGCCTGCTATATAGCCACCGCACTTTGCAATTCCGCCACCCGGATTTTTAATAAGTGAGCCTGCAAAAAGGTCTACACCTGCCTCTGAAGGTGTATTATATTCAGTAAATTCACCATAGCAGTTATCCATCATTACAAATGCACTACTATTGCTCTTTATAACCTTAACGAGTTTTTCTATTTCGCTATGTAAAAGAGATGGCCTGAGGCTATAACCTCTTGAGCGCTGAATGTATGTGGCTTTATATGATTTTTCTTTTATTGCTTTTTCAATACCCTCATAATCAGGTGTGCCATTAGGAAGCAGTTCCACAATATCAAAGTTTACACCAAAATCCTTAAGCGAGCCCATACCCTCACCTGTTAAGCCGATAACAGAATGAATTGTATCGTATGGTGTACCCGTAACGCAAAGCACATTATCACCGGGACGAAGAACGCCAAAAAGCATTACCGCAAGAGTATGAGTACCGCTTGCAAAGCTATGACGGATTATAGCATCCTCCGCACCAAAAATTTCGGCGGTAAGTTCATCTAAAACCTCTCTGCCTCTATCTCCGTAGCCGTAGCCTGTAGAGGCTACAAAATGGCTTTCGCAAACGCCATTATTTATAAAGGCCTTAAGTACTCTTTGCTGATTAAATTCTGTTAATTTATCAATCTCTTCAAATTTTTTTTTACACTTTAAAAGTGCTTTTTCTGAAAGATTTTTAATTTCTTCACTAAACTCAAAAAAAGACATTTTTACTCTTCCCTCTTCACATAAATTTCTCCGCACACAGAAAAACCAATGTTCTCATATAATTTTATATTTTTATCTTCACACCAAAGGTATGCGATGTTAACATTTTCCTTTTTTAGTTCACTCAAAAGAGCTTTAACACATTTAGTTGCATAGCCTTTATTTCTATAGTTTTCGACTGTGAAAACCCCTGCAACAACACCTGTTTTCCCATACATAAATGGTGCAATTGCGCAACTGACAGGAATAGATTTTTCTTCTAAATACACACCAAATGCACAAGAATTATTAATTTTTCTTGAAATAACAGGATACCACACATCAAAAGAACCATTTTTGGAAAGGAGTTTAAAAACATTTTCATAATCCGCTAACCTTGAGGCAGAATTAAGAAGATTTGCTTTTATGGTAACTTCTGTATAGGTGTTAACTTTTAAAACAACACGTTTTTCAAGGCTGAATCCTTCAAAAAAGAAATCGGATAAAACATTTTGTATCCCATTGAACCCCAAAAAGAGAGAAAGCTCTTCAACCTCTACATTTTCGCTTAATCTGCATATGGTTGCGGTTACTCCACGAATAGAAATCAAAAGCGTTTTTTCGCTTTCTATCTCCTGATAATAAGCACCGTCGAAATTGTTGGAAGCAAACTTAAAATCTGTTTGAATTACAGACATAAACGGCGGAAATCCGCCGTTTATGTCTGTAAATTCAGTTATCTTTTTAATCATATTTCGCAGCCGCCGTGGCTTCTTACTTTAAGTATGTAACAAGACTTTTCACCAAGAATTTTGCTCATTGCAGAAACAAAACTTTCTGTTTCACTAACAGGAACAAAAGCCTGGATTGTACCTGCGAAGCCACCGCCATGAACACGGTATGCTCCCTTACCCTTAAGAAGCTCCTCCGCAACGCAAAGAGCAAGTGCTACAGGCTGTTCTGCAGGGTTTGTAAGCGTAAAGCAGTTCTGGTTATACATATATGATGATTTACCGCTTTCAATAATCGTTGCTTTGAAAGCCTCGAAATCATCGTTTGAAAGAGCATCAGAAAGGCGTTCAACACGCTTATTCTCATTATAGAAATGAATAGCTCTTTCTATAGCTCTATCCCCTGTTTTCTTGCGGATATCGCCGATATTTGCCATAACATCTGCTTCAGGAACCTGACGGAGAACAGGCTTACCGAAATATTCTGCAACACTGTTCATTTCAAGTCTGATTGCAGCATAATCGCCTGTTAAGTCTGCATGGTTTCCGCCTGTATCAACGATACAAAGATTGTAGCCGTGCTTTGCAATATCAAAATCAACCTTATCAATTACAGGATTCTTTGTATCTTCAAAATCAATCTTAACGAACCCACCAACAGAGCAAGCAGTCTGGTCCATAAGTCCGCAAGGCTTATCAAAATAAACGTTCTCTGCGTACTGAGATATCTGAGCAATTTCAACAGCACTGATTTTTCCGTCGTTGTATATGTAGTTGAGAATTGTTCCAATAAGAACTTCATAGGCAGCAGATGATGAAAGACCTGAGCCTGAAAGAACGTCTGATGTTACACAAGCGTTAAAGCCGCCATATTTATATCCAAGCTCATTGAAACGAGCGCATACACCTCTGATAAGTGCAAGAGATGTACCCTTTTCGCTATCAATAACAGAAAGGTCTGCCGTATCTACAGTGAGTGGTGCATAGCCCTGAGAATTAACGCAGATAATACCATCATCACGTGCTTCAACTGCGGCAACAGCATCAAGATTAACTGCAGCAGCAAGCACCTTACCATTGTTATGGTCTGTATGGTTACCGCCTACCTCTGTTCTACCCGGAGCAGAGAAGAAACGGATATTTTCAATAGCATTGAATTCACTTTCAAAACGCTCTGCAAGAGCAGAATATCTTTCCTGCTGAGCAGCTGCATCGTCACCGTAAACTACAGAAAGACGATTTAAAAACTCATTTGTTTTAATTTCACACTTTTTCATTTTCTACATCCTTTCGTTCCAACAAAAGATTTAAAAGCAGTAGTGAAATACCGCTGATTATTAACAAAATAATTATTGGCGCCATAAATTGCACTGTAAACGGGTCAAAAATATTGAAACTGATTACACTCCACAAAACAAGCCTTGGAAGGAATCCAAGCATTGAAAAAAACAGGTATGGTTCAATTTTCATTTCTGTTCCGCCATAGGCACGGCTGACTGTGTTGGTAGGGAAAAACGGAACAAAGCGCATAAGCGCCAACATCCATTTATTACCATTGCCGCCAAAATCCATAAATTTATAAACAGTTTTCGAACGGTTGGCAAGCTTGTGGGCACTACCGCCACCTTTCTTTTTACCCCAAAGGAATTTTGCGGTAAAAAGGACTATAACACCTGTTACATTTATTACGAAAGCAGTAAGCTCACTGAACACCATACCGCTTGCAATAAATAAAACCGAAAACGGAATTATGGGCACAAAGCTTTTGAATAAAAACAGAAATATCAACAAAAAGAAAGCTGCAAAGCTTTCGTATTGTGCTATAAAATTCTCAAGGCTTATAAACCATGCATCTATATGCGCCAGACTCTTTTGCACCTGTGGTATCATAAGACCATAAGTAATGATACCGAGGGTTAAAGCCACTCCAAAGCAAGCATACGCCCCCCACCGCATAGCACGGCGGTGCTTCTGCTCCTTAGTTAACTTAAAGGACTTCAAATCCTCACTCCGTTTCACATAATTAGATATATTTTATACTATTATTGTGGTAAGGTCAAGTACAAAGATTAGTTGAAAGTTTCTTTTACATAGTGTATAATAACAAGCGGTGATTTTATGACAGAAAAATTAAAAGCCGTAATTCTTGACGGCTACACGGAAAACCCCGGTGATTTATCCTGGGAATGTATCGAAAAGCTTGTTGATTTAACTTTTTACCCTCGCACAGAGCCTGAAAAGGTTATTGAACGCTCTAAGGATGCAGATATTCTTATAATCAACAAAGTTCATCTCACAAGAGAGATAATTGAGCAATTACCAAAACTAAAGTTTGTTTCTACTCTTGCTACAGGCTTTAACCAAATTGACGGCGTTGCATTGAGAGCAAGAGGTATTGCCCTTTCGAATATACCTGCATACTCAACAAATGCAGTAGCGCAGATGGTTTTTGCGTTTATATTAGAATTGACAAACCAGACCGCCTCATACACAGCCGATGTAAAAAAAGGAACTTGGTCAAAATGCGAAGATTTTTGCTACTGGAACAAGCCTCTTTATGAGCTTGATAGCAAGGTTTTGGGTATTATTGGCTTTGGTAAAATAGGCTCAAGAGTTGCCGAGATAGGTAAAGCCTTTGGTATGAAAACAATTGCTTACACACCATCAGGCAAAAAAGACGGCTATCCCGATATAGAATTCACTGATTTAGATACAGTTCTCAGAAATTCAGACTACATTTCCGTACACTGCCCTCTTACAGACAAAACTGCAGGCCTTATAAATAAAGATTTTATAGGCAAAATGAAGAAGAGCGCTTATATCATAAACACATCAAGAGGTCCTGTTGCAAATGAACAAGATGTAAAAGATGCCCTTGTTAACGGTGATATTGCAGGCTACGGCACAGACGTTTTATCTACAGAGCCACCTGCAAACGACAACCCTCTTCTTACTGCTCCTAACTGCCTTATTACTCCTCATGTTGCATGGGCAGCATATGAAACAAGGCTCAGACTCATGGGTATATTAGAAGAAAACATTAAAGGCTACCTTTCAGGTAACCCTGTAAACGTTGTTAATCCTTAATTTTTTATCAATTATACAGAAAAAGGCACATTTTTAGACCTACAATACTTTGATTTTTTTTGCATTATGACAAAAGTTTGAAATCCAAGTTAAAATTATGTCAAAGTTGTTGCATTTATTCTGTTTTATGGTAAAATGTTAGAGGTTAAAAAACTAAACAATAAATATTTGGAGGTAATTCAAATGTCAGTTAAAGTTGCAATTAACGGTTTCGGTCGTATCGGCCGTCTCGCATTCCGTCAGATGTTCGGCGCTGAAGGTTACGATGTAGTAGCTATCAACGACCTTACAAAGCCATCAATGCTTGCTAATCTTCTTAAGTATGATACAGCACAGGGCGGCTACTGTGGTAGAATCGGCGAAGGTCTCCACACTGTAGAGGCTGACGACGAAGCAGGTACAATCACAGTTGACGGTAAGACTCTTAAAATCTATGCTATGGCTAACGCTGCAGAGCTTCCTTGGGGCGAAATCGGTGTTGACGTAGTTCTTGAGTGCACAGGTTTCTACTGCTCAAAAGAAAAGAGCATGGCTCACATCAACGCAGGTGCAAAGAAGGTTGTTATCTCAGCTCCAGCAGACAAAGAAACAAAGACAATCGTTTTCTCAGTTAATGAAGATACTCTTACAGCTGATGACCAGATCATCTCTGCTGCATCTTGCACAACAAACTGCCTTGCTCCTATGGCAAAGGCTCTTAACGATTATGCTCCTATCCAGAGCGGTATCATGAGCACAATTCATGCTTACACAGGCGACCAGATGATCCTCGACGGTCCTCACAGAAAGGGTGACATGAGAAGAGCTCGCGCAGGTGCTGCTAACATCGTTCCTAACTCAACAGGTGCTGCAAAGGCTATCGGCCTTGTTATCCCAGAGCTTAACGGCAAGCTTATCGGTTCTGCACAGAGAGTTCCTGTTGCTACAGGTTCAACAACAATCCTTACAGCTGTTGTTAAGGGCGACGATGTAACTGTTGAAGGCATCAACGCTGCTATGAAGGCTGCTGCATCTGCTTCTTTCGGTTACACCGAAGAACAACTCGTTTCTTCTGACGTTATCGGCATCACTTACGGTTCACTTT